>Ga0210096_1000092_pt1 | contig 41417 bp, 43 predicted proteins | sample China_Galinas_PW_4_FD_184864 | JGI IMG/M metagenome (GOLD analysis project Ga0210096, IMG submission 184864) | Wetland microbial communities from San Francisco Bay, California, USA, that impact long-term carbon sequestration - China_Galinas_PWA_D2... | ecosystem: Environmental > Aquatic > Marine...
GAATCGGGTGAAGGCCGCCTGCTGGTCCGGTTCGATGATACCGAGACCCAGCTCAAGGCCGTTGACTATGTCAAGGCCGCGCTGGGTACGGATTACGTGGTCGCGCTGAACCTTGCGCCGGCCACCCCGGCGTGGCTGCAGCATTTCAACGCCATGCCCATGTATCTCGGCCTGGATCTGCGCGGTGGTGTGCACTTCCTCCTGGAAGTGGATATGGATGGCGCGGTCAAGCAGGCCATAGAACGCTACAGCGGCGATCTGCGTACACTGTTGCGCGAGTCAAAAATACGCTATGCCCTGATCCGTGCCGAGAAAAAGGGTGTGCGCATCCTGCTGCGCGATGTGGATGACCGCGACAGCGCCTACAAGGTCATTCACCGGGAATTTCCGGAGCTGGTGCTCGGGGAGGTCGATCTGAATGACAAGCCGGGGCTGCTTGCCAGCCCCGGTGAGCGGGAAGTGCAGGAAATCAGGCAATTCGCCCTGCAGCAGAACATCCTGACGTTGCGCAACCGCGTCAACGAACTGGGTGTCGCGGAGCCGGTAATCCAGCAGCAGGGCGGGGCCCGTATCGTTGTCGAGCTGCCGGGCGTGCAGGACACCGCACAGGCCAAGCGAATCCTCGGGGCGACCGCAACGCTGGAGTACCGTGCCGTTGATACCGAGCATGACCTCGAGGCGGCACTGAATGGCAAGGTGCCGGCGGGATCGCGTCTCTACCGGCAGCGCAACGGCAACCAGGTGCTGCTGAAAAAATCGGTCATCGCCACCGGTGACCAGATCGTCAACGCCCGCTCCGGTTTCGATCAGCAATCGGGTTCACCCAATGTGTCGGTCACGCTGGACGCCAAGGGCGCCCGCAACATGCTGAAATTCACCAGGGAAAGCGTGGGCAAGCCGATGGCCGTGGTGTTCATCGAGAACCGCACCGAGACGCGGTTGGTTGATGGCAAACCCGTAAAGCGCTCCGTCAAGATCGAAGAGGTCGTCAGCGTCGCAACCATCCGTGACGTGTTCAGCAAGCGTTTCCAGACTACCGGTCTGGACAGTCCGCAGGAAGCGCATGAACTGGCGCTGCTGCTGCGTGCGGGCGCGCTGGCGGCGCCGATGGAGATCGTGGAGGAGCGTACGGTCGGTCCAAGCCTTGGCAAGGACAATATCGAACAGGGGTTCAATTCCGTGATTATCGGATTCCTGGCGGTGCTGGCATTCATGGCATTCTACTATCGCGTATTCGGGCTGGTGGCGGACATGGCGCTGGCCCTGAACCTGGTACTGATTGTTGCGATCCTGTCCATGCTGCAGGCCACACTGACATTGCCCGGTATCGCCGGTATCGTGCTGACGGTTGGCATGGCGGTTGATGCCAACGTACTCATATTCGAGCGTATCCGCGAAGAACTGGGCAACGGCAACAGCCCGCAGACAAGTATTCATGCCGGATACGAGAAGGCCCTCTCGACCATTGCGGATGCCAATATTACCACCCTGATCGCCGCGATCGTGCTGCTGAGTTTCGGGACCGGTCCGGTCAAGGGATTTGCCGTGACGCTTTCGATCGGGATTGTGACCTCGATGTTCACCGCCATCATGGGGACCCGGTCGGTGATAAACCTGATCTATGGTCGCCGCCGTGTTGCCAGGCTTTCGATCTGAGCGGCGGGAGGAATCAATCGAACATGAAAATTTTCAAGGACAATCTGGTCATTGATTTCATGGGCAAGCGGCATTATGCCATCGTCCTTTCCTCGCTTGCGCTGCTGGTTTCCATTGGGTCATTGCTGATCAATGGTCTGAATTTCGGCATCGATTTTACCGGCGGCACGCTGATCGAGGTGGTTTATCCACAGCCCGTGGACCTGGGGGATGTCCGCGGGGCGCTGGCTGAAGGCGACTTCGGTCAGACGCAGACCCAGCATTTCGGCACCTCGCGCGACGTGCTGGTGCGAATTGCACCACGGGAAGGCAGGGGAAGCGCACAGCTTAGCGAGGACGTACTCAGGGTGCTGCGCAAACACGTCCCGGAGGTGCAGATGCGTCGTGTCGAGTTCGTCGGACCCCAGGTCGGCAAGGAGCTTACCGAGCAGGGCGGACTGGCCATGATCTATGCCCTGATCGGCATCCTGATTTATATCATTGTGCGTTTCCAGTGGCGCTTTGCACCCGGTGCCGTGATTGCGCTGATCCATGATGTGCTGATCATTATCGGCATCTTTTCCCTGTTCCAGCTGGATTTTGACCTGACGGTGCTCGCGGCCCTGCTCGCGATCATCGGTTACTCGCTGAATGACACCATTGTCGTATTCGACCGTATTCGTGAAAATTTCCGCAGAATACGCAAGGCAACGCCGATCGCGGTGGTGAATACCTCAATCAACCAGACGCTGTCCCGTACCTTGATGACATCCTTTACGACACTGCTGGTGCTGGCTGCCCTGTTCGTGTTCGGCGGCGAGGTGATTCACTCCTTTTCCATGGCGTTGTTGCTCGGTGTGGTGGTGGGCACCTATTCATCCATTTATGTCGCAAGCACCGCGGCTCTCGCCCTGGGTATCAGCAAGGCCGATCTGATGTCGGTGAAAAAGGAATCCGGGGAGCGTGAGGGCCGCGGCACGTAGGCGGCGAGCTGAATGCAGCAGCGCGGCCTGCTGCAGGGTATTACTTGTCCGTATCCCCGATTAACGGAAACGGGATCACCGCCGCATGCCGGCGCCGGGGCTTTTCCACGGCGAGGATTTCCATGTCGGCCATCTTGCTGCCGATGCAGGTTTCGCGCGTAAATCCCACCATGCCATCCAGTACATCGCGCATGATCATCTCCAGCGCATTACCCATGATTCTTTTGTCTTTCAGTCGGTTATCCATGTGAGCCCGCTTTGCCAGTTTCACTTGAACACTGCCCCGTACATCGGCATCGGGGCGGCAGACTTGAATGCGGGGGCGGCGGATCCGGCGGGCGTTCAGGCCAGTTGCTGCGGAATATGCGGGCGAATGGTTTTGAGCATTTCGGCGAACACCTTCGGGTTGCCGGCAACAAGATTGCCGCTTTCCAGGTAGTCATGACCGCCACGAAAGTCAGCGGAGATGCCGCCGGCTTCCTGTATCAGCAGGACACCTGCCGCCATGTCCCAGATGTTCAGGCCGATCTCCCAGAAGCCATCGAGCCGTCCGCTGGCAACATAGGCAAGGTCCAGTGCAGCGGAGCCGGGGCGGCGGATTCCCGCCACCTGCGTAAACAGGGCGCGGAACATGTCGAGGTAGGCATCCAGGTATTGCTGTGACTTGAACGGGAAACCGGTACCCAGCAGTGCGCCCTCGAGCTTTTTCTGCTGGCTGACGCGAATGCGCCTGTCATTCATCATGGCACCGGAACCGCGCGTTGTCGTGAACAATTCCTGTCGCAGGGGATCATAGATGACACCCTGTTCCATACGGCCATTGTGGCGCAGCGCGATGGAGACGGCGAACTGCGGAAAACCGTGCAGGAAATTGGTGGTTCCATCCAGGGGGTCGATGACCCATTCATAGCCGTTACCCGCCCGGGCACCGCTCTCCTCGGCAAGTATGCCATGCTCCGGATAGGCCTTGCGCAGTATTCCGATAATTTCACGTTCGGCCTGCTGATCGACTTCGCTGACGAAATCGTTGCGATCCTTGGAATGTACGGACAGGCTCTCCAGCCGGCCGAGATTACGAATAATGACATTGCCGGCACTGCGGGCAGCGCGAACCGCAATATTGAGCATGGGGTGCATAATCTGTGCTCCTTTCCGGAATGCCCGTGATGAGGGTGGCGAAGCTTACCAGAGACGGGCCCCATTCGATACGATCACCGCGGTTCCGTGTGTGCCCATGCCATGCCCGAAGGTACATGCCCCATGAACTGCACTGATTTCGGGGTGCGCCCGCCTTATTCTGTCAGTCAAGACGCTGCGGAACGGATGTTGTTCCCTGGTTGATGATATCGGTTCTGGGGAGAAGGCAATGCGCTTCGGCGTCGCAAAGCCGCCGGTGTGCCATTCCGTAGCGGCAGATGCGCCAGGACTAATTTTTGTGCTTCTGTTTGCGGTATTTTTCCTTGAGCCGCTGCCGTTCCCCCGGCGGCATCTGTTCATACTGCCGGTGTTTGCGCTCCACCGCCTGGCGTTTGTCCGGCGGAAGACTGAGATACCTGTGGGCGCCCTGTCTCAGCCTGGCCTGTTCGGCGGGGTTCATTTCTGACCATCTGCCCCGGTATTTCTGCAACAGCGATTGCTCGCTGTCACTCAGCGCATCCCAGGGGATTGCCGTTTGTGCAGGCGCCGGAAGCGCGGCGCACAACATGACGGTTGCCAGCAGGAGCGGGACAAGTGCAGGGGTGGTTTTCATCTCAGGTATTGTCTGCGTCACCATTCTCATCGCCGCCGGTCGTGTTTTCATGGTCGGCCAGCCAGAGGTAGAAATCCAGGTCTTCATACAGATCGGGCACATCCTGGCCATTCTGTAGCACGATTTGCGGCGGATTGGCCGGTTCCGGCTGCAGTGTCCACAGTCCGACCGATACGGCGATCAGCAGCAGCGCGGCCGTGGCATAGGGCATGAATGACCATTGATGCCCGGAACCGGCAGCAGCCAGCGCCCGGTGACGGACTTTGCGCAGATCGTTCCGCAGTGTTCCCGGATCGAGTTGCGGTCCCAGTGCGGCCGGCTCCAGCTGTTGCCAGCCGGCGAAGCGGGACTGACAGGTGCTGCAAACGGCCAGGTGGTGTTCGATGCCGGCTTTTTTCTCCGGCTGCTCATCCAGCAGACCGGCACGCAAACGGTCGAGCAGTTCCGGGTCAGGATGATGTTGGTTGTGCATGGCTCCATACCTCCGCCAGTTGTTTGCGTAGCTCGCGCATGGCCCGAAAGTGGTGCTGCTTGACGCTGTTTTCGGAACAACCGAGTGTCTGTGCCGTCTCACTGATACTCATACCACGCCATTCCCTGAGAATGAAGACCTGACGCTGTCTTTCCGAGAGGTTTTGCAGGGCATCGGCGATCTTGTCGCGCAGCTGTCTTGTAATAACCCCGATCTCCGGTGCCGTCACACCATCGTCCCGGCCGTCAGACGGCAGTTCGTATTCATCCATGGCAGACTCGTCATCGCGGGAATGCCGGAACAGGCCCGTCAGTGACACAAGCCTGTGCTTGCCCTGTTCAACCAGCCGTCGTCGCCGAATGTCGTTGATCTTGCTGTTGAGTATAGTCCGGAACAGGGCCGGCCAGTGCGCGGCCGGCTTGTCCCGGTAGTATTCGACCAGCCGGGTCATGCTTTCCTGAACCGCATCCAGGGCGGCCTCACGTTCCCAAAGCGCCGCATACGCCACGTGAAAGGCGGTTTCCTCGGTTTCGATAAAGAATACCTCGAGGGCTGCATTTTGCTGGTCACGATCAGGCAAGGTGTAATCCGGCCATGGTGCGTTAACGCTTGTCCCGTCTGCTCCGACCGGCAGGCAGTCAGTCCATCCGGTTGCCTGGTGGGAACGGTCTGCCTGCATCGGAGGGGTGGCGTCGGAAGGCTGCCAGTATAACCGATGCATGACCGGTCCGATCAGTCGTAATCGCCGCCGCCGTGACCATGATGGCGCCATTCCTGTTTCCGGCCGTGATGCCTGCAGCGGTCATGGCCATGATGCCCGCGTTGACCGTAATCACCACACCTGTGAGGATCATAACCGTATCCGCCATATCCGTAATAGCGGTAGCCTGACAGTCCTGGATAATAAGCCCCATCCAGAATAAACAGCGAAAACGTCCGGTCATGGGCGCCTGCGGGTTGCGAGAGTCCCAGTGACAGGCCTGCGCTCAGCAGGAACGGGGCGACAAGGGATCCGGGCTTCATGATTCGACTCCTTTTGTAGCTGGTACATGATTAATTAACGGGGAGTCGTGATTTTTGTTAACACCATGGTCAGGTGATCATGTGCCCGATCATTTCGCCCATGCGCAGTGGTCGGTCGGGCTGCAATCTTTCCACCCACCGGATGCGGTTCTGGGGGTACAACAGGATCACGGTCGATCCCATATTGAAGCGCCCCATTTCCTCGCCACGAACGAGTGAAACATCCGGACCATCCGGCTGGCCATAGCGGGTGATCAGGCGCCGCATGCCCGTCTCCGGGTTGATCAGGCCGGCCCAGACGGTCTCCATGCAGGAGACGAAGATCGCACCGACCATAACCAGTGCCGTGGGGCCGGCGGGCGTATCGAACAGACAGACCAGGCGTTCATTGCGGGTAAACAGGCCCGGTATGGCGCGGGTGGTATGCGGGGCGACGCTGTAGAGGCGCCCGGGGACATATATCGTCTCGGTCAGGCGCCCGTCACAGGGCATGTGAATCCGGTGATAGTCGCGCGGTGAAAGATACAGGGTCGCAAAGCGTCCCCCCTGAAACGGTGCGGCGTGCCGCGCCTCGCCGCCGAGCAGGACCGTCAGTGAGTACCTGTGGTCCTTTGCCTGGATCAGGCGATCCCCGTCGATGTCGCCGGCCGCACTGACCCTGCCATCCACCGGGCTGATGATTGCCTGTGGATCCGGGGGCAGCGGCCGGATGCCGGTTTTCAGTTCCCGGGTGAAGAAGCTGTTGAAGTCGGGGTAGTCGGCAATATCACAACGGGCCTCTGACATATCCACAGCGAAACGCCGGATGAACAGCCGGATCAGCGCATGCTTCCACCAGAAAATGCGCCAGCGGGTTACCCTGCGTACCAGCCGGGACAGCAACTGGTGCGGTAGTATGACCAGCGGCCAGGACTTCAGCCGGTCCAGCAGGCGGGTGGCAGTGGATGGCATGCCGGGGGCTGTCAGTGATGCGGGTGGTTCTGAATACCGTCCTGGGGCATCACCGGTACGGACAGGCTGATTTCGGCACCATCAGCCAGGTGAATGATCAGGGTGGTCGAATCGCCGGCGTGCAGTGGACGCGCAGGGTTGAACAGCATCAGGTGCCGTCCGCCGGGTTCGAGGGCGATACGGCCGTTTGCCGGTATCGCCAGCCGTGCGACGGGCAACATGCGCGCTACGCCGTCTTCGATCACCGTGCGGTGAATTTCGGCCGACTCGAAATCCGGGCTGGTAACGTTGACCAGCGTGATCGGAGTGGCGCTATGGTTGAAAAAGGTCATATAGCCGGCCAGTACCCTGGCACCCGGCGGTGCTTCCCTGATCCAGGGGCTGCCGATTTCAAGTGCCGGTTCCGCCGTGGCGGTGCTGACCAGCACAAGGAGCAGGGAAAAAATTGCCGGCTTGAGGTATTTCACCGGTAAGCCTGCCGCATCATTCTGAAATCATGGCTGATAGTGCCGGCATTCAGAGGCGGTGAAAACACGGCATGATAGCGCCCGTCCGGGTCGAACAGCAGGACACTGGCCGTATGGTCCACGAGGTAGGTGTCGCCGTTCCCGTCGGCGTCGACCTTCAGATGCATAATGCCCAGCTCCCGGGTCAGCCTGTCGATATTTTCCGGTGTGCCGGTCACGCCGGTGAAATTGCGGTTGAAGTACTTGACGAAGCCGGCCAGTTGTTGCGGCGTATCCCGTTCGGGATCAACCGTAACAAAAACGAAGCGGATATTATCCGGTATATCCTTCAACTGTCCGGCGACGCTGTTCAGAACCGAAAGGGTTGTCGGGCAGACATCAGGGCAGTGGGTATAGCCGAAAAAAAGGAATGACCAGCTTCCCTTGAGCGTGTCATTGTTGAATGGCGCACCGTTTTGATCGACCAGGCTGAAAGTGCCGATCTCCCGCGGGGCCGGGAAGCGGGTGGCTTCCAGCCCGCTGATGCCGGGCTGGCGTTGCTCCAGCACCAGATGCGCGGACCAGATTCCGGCAGCCGTGGCCAGGATGGCTATAATCACAACGGCAAGGATCCGCCCCTGTTGCCCTGATATCCGCTTGCTGCTCATGAGGCGCGATTATTCCACAGAGGCGGGATGAATATCACTACTACGGGTCAATATGATAGCAGCGCTGAATACGCCGCGTGCCCTGATTCACTGGGGCGCCGCGGAATTCGACAGGTCCGGACTCGTCTTCGAGCACGGTACGGACAATGCCATGGATGAGGCAGCCTGGCTGGTGTTGCACGCCCTGGGAATCGGCTACGATCAGCCGGACCGGGATCTGGATGCGGTGCTGGACGCCGTGCAGAGCCAGCGGGTGCTGGATCTGCTGAAGACGCGCATCGAAACGCGCAAACCGGCGGCCTACCTGCTGGGGGAGGCCTGGTTTGCCGGCCTGCCGTTTTACGTCGATGAACGGGTACTGGTACCGCGATCCCCCATTGCGGAGCTGATCGGCGCCCGGTTCGCGCCCTGGATCGATCCGGCGCGCGTGCGCCGGATACTGGATCTGTGTACCGGCAGCGGCTGCATCGGGATCGCCTGCGCCCGCGCCTTTACGGGTGCCCGTGTCGATCTGAGCGATCTCTCCCGGGATGCGCTGGCGGTCGCGCAGGCGAATATCGGGCGCCACGCCCTGCAGGACAGGGTCTCGGTAGTTGAATCGGATGTCTTTTCGGCCCTTGCAGGCAGGCGCTACGATATCATCGTCTCCAATCCGCCCTATGTACCGGCACTGGAATACCGGCAACTGCCGGATGAGTTTAGGCATGAGCCCGGGGAGGGTCTGGTCGCGGGCACGGACGGACTGGACATCGTGGTGCAAATACTGAAGCATGCCGCCGGCCACCTCGAGGCCGATGGCATCCTGGTGGCGGAAGTCGGCCATACGCAGGACAGGCTCGTGGAGATATTCCCGGATGTCCCGTTTCTCTGGCTGGAGTTCGATTTTGGCGGGGAGGGCGTGTTTCTGCTGGACGCCGGCCAGCTTGCCGCCAGTCAGGCATTTTTCGACAGGGAAGTGCTGCGACGGGCGGATGAATCAGTCAATCAACGTGAGGTTACCCGGAAATGAGTGGGCGACCCAAAACACCGGAAGCCTATGCCAGCCTCGTGGATCAGGCCGTTTTCGAGTTGCAGGACATCCTGGAGGCGGCCCGTTACGATAACGAGGAAATCGAGGTTTACCTCGCCTACGTGGATACCCTGTTGAGGGAATTGCGCGAACTGCGTGCCGGCATGGCGGATGGCAGTTACCGCTTCGGGCGTACCGATCTGCCATTCATGCGGATCGTCAAGCAGCATACCGAGAAAGACCTGCCCTGTATCCGGTTGTTCTACGATATCAACCGCACCCACCGGGAAGGGCTGGACATCGACGGGGATTGAATCAACCCCGGTTGATCGGATGCCGCACCGGCAGGTGACTCAGCCCTTGGGCCGGTATATCAACCCGGGTCTGATCAGCAACTCATCCTTGTTGAGCTGGTCAAGCGGGAACTCCCCGTCGATATTTTCTGCAATGCGATCGAAGATGTAAGTTGCATTGTGTGACTCGATGGTCTGGTAGATCGGCTGTCCCAGGAAATCGCCGACGCGCGTTCCCCGCTGTGTCTGTGACATGATGGTCTCCTTGTGATCAGGTTTCTGCCGTAGCAACCGGCATATCGGTTGCCGGCGGGGAATCTTTAAAACAGGCCCGTCTGTCATCATGCGCGGGAAATACGTAGCCCGCATACGGCGTGTTGACCTGCAACCGGAGACGGCGGGTCCGCACCGGAGGGAGACGGGACATTCGGGAGCCGTTACAATGGCGCCATGTCAGGAAACAGCTTTGGAAAACTGTTCACGATCACAAGCTTTGGCGAGAGCCACGGTCCGGCGCTGGGCTGCATCGTCGATGGCTGTCCACCGGGGCTGGCACTGGACGAGGCGGACATGCAGGCAGACCTGGACCGCCGCAAGCCGGGGCAGTCCCGCCACACGACCCAACGCCGGGAAACGGATGAGGTCAGGATCCTTTCCGGTGTCTTCGAAGGCAGGACAACCGGCGCGCCGATAGGCCTGGTGATCTACAACACCGACCAGCGCTCGCGGGATTACACCCGGATCCGCGACCGTTTCCGACCGGGGCACGCAGACTATACCTACCAGCAGAAATACGGCTTCCGGGATTACCGCGGTGGCGGCCGGTCGTCCGCCCGCGAGACGGCCATGCGCGTGGCGGCGGGGGCTATCGCCAAAAAATATCTGCGCGAGAAGTATGGTATCGCGATCCATGGCTACCTTTCCCAGCTGGGTCCGATAAAGCTGGAACTCAGGGACTGGTCCGCGGTTTACCGGAACCCCTTTTTCTCACCGGACCCCGAACGGCTGTCAGAGCTGGAAGACTACATGGATGCCCTGCGCAAGGAGGGCAATTCGGTCGGTGCGCGCATCAATGTCATCGCATCGGGCGTGCCGCCAGGGTTGGGGGAGCCTGTTTTCGACCGCCTCGATGCCGATATCGCACATGCCTTGATGAGCATCAACGCCGTCAAGGGTGTCGAGATCGGCGCCGGTTTTGCGAGCGTAGCGCAAAAGGGGACGGAGCACCGCGACGAGATCACCCCGGAGGGATTTATCGGCAATAACGCCGGCGGTATCCTGGGGGGCATCTCCAGTGGACAGGACATCCTGGCCAGTATTGCGCTCAAGCCGACCTCGAGTATTCGCATACCCGGTCGAACCGTCAATGTCGACGGACTGCCCGTCGAGGTCATTACCACCGGCCGGCATGACCCCTGTGTCGGCATCCGGGCCACACCCATTGCCGAGGCCATGCTGGCGATTGTGCTGATGGATCATGTATTGCGGCACCGGGCGCAAAACATGGAGGTACAGACGGGGACACCGGTCATCCCGTCGAGCGCGGCTGACTAGCCTTCGGGCAAAACACACGATCCGTGATGATCTACTGGCGGCTGTCCGGTTTTTACCTGTTTTATTTCGCCTCTCTGGGCGGGTTGATTCCCTACTGGAGCCTGTACCTGAAATCGCTGGATTTCAGTATCACGGAAATCGCCGAGTTGGTGGCCATACTGATGGCTACCAAGATCGTGGCACCCAACGTGTGGGGCTGGATTGCCGACCACATCGGGCACCGCATGGTGATCGTGCGGATAGCCTCACTGCTGGCGGCCGTCGCCTTCACCGGGGTATTCTTGGCACACGGTTTCTGGTGGCTTGCCCTGACCATGACGCTTTTCAGTTTTTTCTGGAATGCCGCACTGCCGCAATTCGAGGCGACCACCATGAATCATCTCGGCGAGCATCCACATCACTACAGCAGTATTCGTCTCTGGGGATCGGTCGGTTTTATTATCGCCGTCTCGGCCCTGGGTCCGTTGCTGGGCAGTTACGGTACCGCCCTGCTTCCGCAGGTTCTGGTGGTGTTGTTTGTCCTGATCTGGCTCAGCAGTCTGACGGTGCCGGAGTCGGCTGCCGGCCACCTTCCCATTGACCAGGTGCCGTTGCGCACGGTTCTCCGCAAGCCGGTGGTGCTGGCCCTCCTGTTCGTGTGTTTTCTGGTCCAGGCCAGCCATGGCCCGTACTACGCCCTGTTCAGCATCTACCTTGAGGAATACGGTTACTCAACCGGGCTGATCGGGCAGCTCTGGGCGCTGGGAGTGATCGCCGAAATCGGTGTGTTCCTGCTGATGCCGGTCCTGTTGCCGCGTTTTGGCGCACGGCGACTGTTGCTGACGGCCGTCGGCTTGACGACGTTGCGCTGGTTACTGATTGGCGGGTTTGCCGACAGTCTGATCATCATGGTATTCGCCCAGACGCTGCATGCCGCGAGTTTCGGGCTGTACCATGCCGTGGCGATTTATCTCATCCATACCCTGTTCACCGGCGCACACCAGGGTCGCGGCCAGGCGCTCTACAGCAGTCTGAGCTTCGGCGCCGGCGGGGCCGCCGGCAGCCTGGCCAGCGGTTACCTGTGGAGCGGGGTCAGTCCGCAGGCGGTTTTTCTGATGGCCGCCGCGACCAGTCTTCTCGCCCTGGTCGTGGTGTACGGCGGTATCCGGGATTTTCGTATCGCCTGAGCGGCGTGGATGGTTTCATGCCGGCTGTTCATGTTAATTTCGCAGTTTCATCGGCTACGGGTTGAATAGGATGTCCGGCAGCACCCTGTACGACAAACTCTGGGACTCGCACGTCGTTCGCCAGGACGGCGGGACGGCCTTGATCTATATCGATCGGCACCTGGTCCACGAGGTTACCTCGCCCCAGGCCTTCGAAGGGCTGCGGCTTGCCGGTCGGCGGCCGTGGCACAGCCCTTCCATTCTGGCGGTGCCGGACCATAACGTCCCGACCACGGACCGCCGTGCCGGCATCATTGATCCGGTCTCCCGGCTGCAGGTCGAAACGCTCGATCAAAACTGCAGCGATTTCGGGATTACCGAATTTCCCATGGAAGATCCGCGCCAGGGGATTGTGCATGTGATCGGACCGGAGCAGGGCGCGACGCTGCCCGGCATGACGGTGGTGTGCGGCGACTCGCATACCTCGACTCATGGGGCCTTCGGCGCGCTGGCATTCGGTATCGGGACCTCCGAGGTCGAACATGTACTTGCCACGCAGTGCCTGCTCATGAAAAAGACCCGCAGCATGCTGGTCAGCATAGGCGGGCGCTTGGCGCCGGGTGTCTTCGCCAAGGACGTGGTGCTGGCGGTCATCGGCACCATCGGCACTGCCGGTGGGACGGGCTACTCGATCGAGTTCGCCGGCGAGGCCATGCGCGGGCTGTCGATGGAGGGTCGGATGACGGTATGCAACATGGCCATTGAGGCGGGCGCGCGTGCCGGCATGGTGGCCGTGGATGACACCACCATCGACTATCTGGCCGACCGACCCTATTCTCCCCGGGGTGAACTGTGGCAACGCGCCGTGGCGTACTGGTCCCGGCTGCACAGTGATGCCACGGCACAGTTCGACTGCACCGTCGAACTGGATGCCGGCAGTCTGCTGCCCCAGGTGACCTGGGGGACATCGCCTGAAATGGTCGCACCGGTCGACGGCGTGGTGCCGGACCCTGACAGGGAGTCGGACAGCGTCAAGCGCGCGGGCATGCGCCGGGCGCTGGAGTACATGGATCTGCGGCCCGGCACACCGATTACGGACATCCGCCCGGATCATGTGTTTATCGGTTCCTGCACCAATGCCAGGATCGAGGACCTGCGCGCGGCGGCAGCCGTCCTCCGGGGTCGCAGGATTGCAGGGAACATCAAGCAGGCGCTGGTTGTACCGGGCTCCGGCCTGGTCAAGCGCCAGGCCGAGGCCGAAGGCCTGGACAGGTTGTTCCGGGAGTCCGGTTTCGAGTGGCGTGAACCGGGGTGTTCCATGTGCCTGGCCATGAATGCCGACCGGCTGGAGCCAGGGGATCGCTGCGCCTCGACTTCCAACCGCAATTTCGAAGGCCGGCAGGGCCAGGGTGGTCGCACGCACCTGGTCAGTCCGGCGATGGCCGCGCTGGCCGCTGTGAAGGGGCGTTTCGTCGACGCGAGAAGGGAAGCCGGCTGACCGGCGGCGGCTTGCAGCATGGATAAATTCGAAATCTTCTCGGGACTGGTAGTGCCGCTTGACCGGCCCAACGTCGATACCGACGCCATTATTCCCAAGCAGTTTCTGAAGTCGATCCAGCGCAGCGGATTCGGTGACAATCTGTTTGACGAGTGGCGCTACCTGGATCATGGCGAACCGGGAGCGGACAGTGGCGCCCGCCTGCCGAATCCGGACTTTGTGCTGAACAGGCTACGTTACCGGAATGCCGGGATTCTGCTGGCACGTGAAAATTTCGGCTGTGGCTCCTCGCGCGAACATGCCGTATGGGCGTTGCTGGATTACGGCATCCGGGTGGTAATTGCCCCGAGTTTTGCGGACATTTTCTTCAATAACTGTTTCAAGAACGGTGTCCTGCCGATCGTGCTGGCGGCGGACACCGTGGCGCGACTGTTCAAGGCGGTTGAGGCAAACCCGGGGTATTGCCTGACGATTGATCTGCCGGCACAGCAGATCCACCTGCCGGATGAGGCCATGATCGCCTTTGAGGTAGATGCATTTCGCAAGCATTGCCTGATCAATGGCCTGGATGACATCGGCCTGACGCTGCAGCATGCCGGTGAAATCCGTACCTTTGAGGAAAAGCACCGCAAGACAGCCCCCTGGCTTTTTGATATATCAGATGAGAATCATTAGTTAATTATATAATATGAAACATAATATAATTATATTGCCAGGCGATGGCATCGGTCCCGAAATCGTTGCAGAGGCCGGAAAGGTGCTGACGAGCCTGCAATCCGGCTTCGGGCTGTCTGCGGAGATTGCCTATGCCGCGGTGGGCGGTGCCGGTTATGAGGCTCACGGCGACCCGCTGCCGGAAGCGACGCTGAGTGCGGCGCGGGCAGCGGATGCGATCCTGCTGGGAGCGGTAGGCGGCCCGCAGTGGGAAGGACTCGAACGCCGTCTGCGTCCGGAACAGGGCCTGCTCGGGCTGCGTTCGGAACTGCAGTTGTTCGGCAATCTGCGGCCGGCCATCCTGTACCCGCAACTGGCTGATGCATCGACCCTGAAGCCTGAAGTGGTCAGCGGCCTGGATCTCATGATCGTGCGCGAGTTGACCGGTGGTATCTACTTCGGGCAGCCGCGGGGTATTCGAATTCGTGACGATGGTCGTCGGGAAGGTTTCAATACGCTGGTATACAGTGATGACGAAATCGAGCGTATCGGTCGATTGGCATTCGACATTGCCCGCAAGCGGTCCCGGCGCCTGTGTTCCGTCGACAAGGCCAATGTCCTGGAAGTCAGCGAGTTGTGGCGCGAGGTAATGAACCGCCTGGGCAAGGAATACACGGATGTAGAGTTGAGTCACATGTACGTGGATAATGCCGCCATGCAGCTGGTACGCGAACCCCGCCAGTTCGACGTCATGGTGACCGCTAACATGTTTGGCGACATCCTGTCGGATGCCGCGGCCATGCTCACGGGTTCCATCGGGATGTTGCCCTCGGCTTCGCTCGACAGTCGCGGCAAGGGGATGTATGAACCGATTCACGGGTCGGCCCCGGATATTGCCGGGCAGGGGATCGCCAACCCGCTGGCAACCATCCTGTCGGTCGCCATGCTGCTGCGCTACAGCCTGGACGAACCGGAACTGGCGGCACGTGTCGAACGGGCTGTGGGTGTTGTTCTGGACAGCGGTTTGCGCACCCCGGACATCGCCACGACGGGAATGCCGACCGTGGGAACGCGTGAAATGGGTGATGCCGTGGTGGCGGCATTGCACGATGATTGACGTATCTGGATATCGGGTAGCAGGGTCAGATGGCAGAGAAATTTAACGTTGCGGTTGTTGGCGCCACGGGCGCCGTCGGCGAGACGATGCTGCAAATTCTCGAGGAGCGGGATTTTCCGGTAGGTGAGGTATATGCACTGGCAAGCGAGCGCTCGGCCGGCAAAAAGGTTCCGTTCCGGGGGGGGCACCTGACCGTCGCCGACCTGGCCGGCTTCGATTTTTCACGGGCCCGGATCGGTCTGTTCTCCGCAGGGGCAGGTATATCCGATATCTATGCACCGATTGCCGCCGCGGCAGGCTGCGTTGTGGTCGACAACACCTCCAGGTTTCGCTACGAGGACGATATCCCCCTGGTTGTGCCGGAAGTCAATCCGCAAGCCATCGGCGACTACAGGCGACACGGCATCATCGCCAACCCGAATTGTTCGACCATCCAGATGCTGGTGGCGCTAAAGCCACTGCATGATGCGGTCGGCATCAGCCGTATCAACGTGTGCACCTACCAGGCCGTCTCCGGGACCGGCAAGGAGGCGATCGAGGAGCTGGCCTCGCAGACGAGGCGGCAGCTGAACGGAGACACCGTCACGCCGGAAGTCTACCCAAAGCAGATCGCCTTTAATGTCCTGCCGCACATCGACGTTTTCCTTGACAACGGCTATACCAGGGAAGAAATGAAAATGGTCTGGGAGACGCACAAGATCATGGGAGATAACACCATCCAGGTCAATCCGACCGCGGTGCGTGTCCCGGTGTTTTACGGGCACTCGGAGGCCGTGCATATCGAGACCCGCCGGAAACTGACGGCCGCGCGGGCCCGGGAACTGCTGGCGCAGGCACCGGGGGTGGTGGTGGTAGATGAACGCAGTGACGGTGGCTATCCGACGGCCGTCACCGAGGGTGCCGGCCACGACCTGGTCTATGTCGGCAGGATCCGCGAGGATATTTCCCACCCGCAGGGGCTGGATCTGTGGGTTGTTTCAGACAATGTGCGCAAGGGGGCGGCATTGAACAGCATCCAGATTGCCGAAATTTTGGTCAATGAGTATTTGTGAGCTATAGTCTGCGCCAGATCGGCCGAATCCGAATACAGACGCCCGGGAGCGCGGGCACGCAATCCGGTCGTTTTGCCGGAAATCCAACCAGAGGGGATGTGACAGTTATGTTCAGGAAATGGGCTGCTGCTGCAGTACTACTGTTATTGATGGCACCTGCCGGATCGTTCGCACTGGGACTCGGCGAAATCGACATGCAGTCGGCGCTGAACCAGCCTATGCGGGCGACAATCGAGCTGACATCAGCCGCCGGTGTGGATCTTTCGGAACTCAAGGTAAGTATTGCATCGCGGGAGGCGCATACGCGTGCCGGGCTGTCCCGGGCAGGCATACTCGGCAATTTCGGCTTCAGTGTTGAGCAGGAAAGTGACGGCCAGCCTGTTATCCGGGTTAGCAGTCGTGAACCCGTGCGCGAGCCGTTTCTTGAATTTCTCCTGCAGATCGAGTGGTCAAACGGTCGTTTGATGCGGCAGTATACCGTGCTGGTCGACCCGCCGGTTACCATGCCGGCTGCACCGGTAATGCCGGTGGCGCCGGTTACCCGTGCGCCCGAGCCGTTAGCGGTTACCCCTGCGCCGGAGCCGGTGCCCGCACCAGAACCGGCTCCGGCGGTCAGCGAACCGGTTGCACCTCCCCCGCCGGTCGCAGCGCGACCTGTCCCTGCGCCCCGCCCGCCGGCCGAGCCGGCACCGGCCCCCGCCGATACCTATGGTCCGATCAGGCGCAGCGAGACCCTGTGGGAAATCGCCAGCAAGGTTCGCCCCGGCAGTGACGTCACTATGGACCAGATGATGATTGCCCTGCAGCGGGCCAACCCGCATGCCTTTATCAGGGAAAACATCAACAACCTCAGAACAGACGTAACCCTGCGGATACCCGACAGAGCGGAGATCCTGTCTATCAGCACGGGTGTCGCCCGCGCGGAGGCGCAGCGGCAATATACGGAATGGAAGGAAGCCCGTGGGCAACCGCCGGCAGAGGAACCGCCCGCGGAAACGGCAGCAGCCGAGCCGGCCGCCACAGCGGAGATTGCCGCGGAGGCTGCCGGGGAAGCCGGGGCTGAATCCACCGTGGAGGAGGAAGCGCGCCTGCAACTGGTGGCACCGGAAGGCGAGGCTGTCGAGGGTGAGGCGACCACGGGCAATCCATCGCAGGAGGCTGATGCGGCGGCAAGCGCTGACAAGACCATGCAGCAGCAGCTGATACTGGCCACTGAAGAGGCGGAGGCCAACCGGGCCCAGTCCGAGGAACTGCAGACGCGTGTCAGCGATCTTGAAGAGCAGATAGACACCATGAAGCGTCTGCTCGAGCTGAAGGACGACCAGCTGGCCAGCATGCAGCAGCAACTGGGACTCGGTGTGGATGAAATGCCCCTGAGCCCTGAAGAAGTACTCGAGGGCGATGAAACAGCTGCCGTCACGGAAGCAGAGGAAGGGGCCGTTGTCGCGGAAGCCGGCGACCAGCCGCTCCTGGATGAGACGGAAGCGGTTTCCGCGGAAGAGGCGGCACCCCAAATCGTCCCGGAAGAGGAGAGTGCACCGCAGCCGGATGAAGCCGCCACTATCGCCGGTGAGCCGGCGGTGCCCGCAGAACCACGCGGTATTATCAACAGGGTAATGGATAATCCCGTGCTCGCCGGCCTCGGTGTGCTGGTTGCCATACTGCTGGGCGCCTTTTTGTGGGCATCAACAAGGCAGCGCGATAACCAGGGCATGTTTGATGAGGAACCCACGCTGGAGAAGTACCTTGCCGAGGAGGCTGAGAGAGGCGCCCGGCGACAGGCGCCTGTCCTCGATATCAGGGAACCCGGTAGCGAGGATCAGCCGGTAGAGACGCGCAGCGGCGAGGGCGAGAATGATCCCATCACCGAAGCGGACGTGTATCTCGCCTACGGGCGTACCCGGCAAGCGGAAGAAGTCCTGCAGAACGCGCTGCAGGAATCTCCGGAGGACATCGAAATCGGTCTCAGGCTGCTCGAGTTTTACCATGACGTCGGTAATGCCGCCGCTTTCGAGAGTCTGGCAAGCAGTCTGCAGCAGCAGCTGCCGGATGACGACCCGAGATGGCAGCGCGCTGCCACGCTGGGGATGGCACTGGATCCCGGTAATGCGCTCTATACTGCGGGGGCAGCTGAGCCGGATCAGCAGGAAAGCACTTCCACGGTGGATGCAGGAGTGGATGCAGGAGTGGATGCAGGAGTGGATGCAGGAGTGGAAGTAGGAGTGGATGCAGGAGTGGAAGTAGGAGTGGATGCAGGAGTGGAAGTAGGAGTGGATGCAGAAACGGATGCCGCTCTCGCGGAGGAGGCACTTGTCGAGACTGCTGATCCCGAGCCTGATGCTGAAGACAGCGCAGCGCCTTCGGAAGACCTGTCCGAAGTTATCGAGTTCACGAAAAGCGAGCAACGGGCCGACGCTGCGGAAAATGAAGATGAGGGGGAACTGTCGGAAGGTCTGCTGGGCAGCAACGACGAAGTAAGTACCAAACTTGATCTGGCGCGCGCCTACATCGACATGGGTGACCCGGAAGGTGCGCGCAGCATCCTCGAGGAAGTCATTGAGGAAGGCGGCGCGGATCAGAAAATTGAAGCGGAGTCGCTTATTTCAAAGCTCGCCTGATGTGCATCCGCTGATCCGTCTGGTTGTCCTGCTGGTGTTCATCACCGGCATGACCAGGGCGCAGCCGCTAATACTTGCCAGCGGCCTGTTCTTGCTGTCAATACTCTTTCTGACAGCAGGTCTTCCGGGCGCGGGTTCCCTCGTACATCTACTGAAGCGCCTGCGCTGGCTGTTGCTGGCCATACTTGTCGTGTATGGCTGGTGGACACCCGGCGATTACCTGTTTCCCGTACTCGGGAAGCTGTCACCGACAGGTGCCGGCCTGGAGGCCGGGATGCTGCGACTCACGGCACTGCTGCTGATTGCCGCATCCGTACATTTGCTGCTGCAACTGACCGCACGCGAGCAACTGCTGCCGGCACTGATGCAGTTGATCACCCCCTTGAGCCCGCGGGGCGGCAGGGAACGTTTCGCCGTCCGGGTCCTGCTGTCACTGGAAGCCATAGCGCTGGTCCACCCCGTGGTGACATCCGCCATGCAGCAGGCAAACCTGTCACATGCAAATCCGGCAGCCATCGGGCAAACGGCCCGCCATATCTATCGGGCGGTTCTGACCGGCGCCGGTGAAGCTCAAACCGGCTATATGGAAATCGCGGAACCGTCCCTGCCGCCCTGCCGGCAGTGGCTGCTTCCTGCGCTGCTGGCGGCGCTTGTCTGGCTGCCTGCCTGATTGCTTCATTCAGACGATGCGGCTGGCCTTCGGCGTTGAATATGACGGCTCGGGTTTTGTCGGCTGGCAGCGCCAGCCGGCCGGTCGTACGGTGCAAGGCATTCTGGAAGCCGCCCTGACACAGGTAGCGGACCAGGCACTGCAGGTTGTCTGCGCCGGCCGCACGGATACCGGTGTCCATGCCACCGGCCAGGTCGTGCATGCGGATTCGGAGGCGGTCCGTACCGCTACGGGCTGGCTGCGCGGCACCAATGCCAATCTGCCAGAGGATGTCCGGATCCAGTGGGTGGCTGAAATCGACGAGTCATTTCATGCCCGCTTCAGGGCTCTGCGCCGCCACTATCGGTATGTCATACTGAATCGCCCGGCAGGGTCCAGTCTGCTGAGAAACCGGGTCTGCCAGGAATACCGGCCTCTGGATGCGGATCTCATGGCCAGCGCAGCCGCTGCCCTGAGGGGCGAGCATGACTTCACGTCGTTCCGTGCCGCCGCCTGTCAGGCCAGGAGCCCGGTACGTACTGTTCACCGTCTCGATGTGAGCAGGAGCGGTCATTTCATCTACATCGATGTTCAGGCCAATGCCTTTCTGCACCATATGGTGCGCTGTATCGCCGGCGTTCTGATTGCCGTCGGGCGGGGTGAGCAATCGCCAGGCTGGGTTGCCGAGGTGCTCGCAGCACGGGATCGCACCGTCGGCGGGGTCAATGCCCCTCCCGGCGGACTGTACCTGACCGCAGTGAAATATCCGGCGCAATATGTGCTGCCGGCCGGCGGATGGCTGCCTGATTACGGTTAGCTCTTCCCGAGGTCGCCCATATGTGCCGGTTTCTGTTACATTTATCGATCCGGTTATTGCAGGATCCGATTTACGGCCATGCGCACGCGCGTTAAAATTTGCGGACTGACCCGCGCCCGGGATGCCGTGGCCGCGGTCAGATACGGCGCGGATGCCATCGGGCTGGTATTCCATCCGGGCAGTCCCCGCTGTGTCAGCACCGACCAGGCCCGGCGGATTGCCTGCTCGGTTGCGCCGTTTGTGACGGTGACGGGCCTGTTCGTCAATGCCGGAGAGGACATCATTCGGGAAGTGCTGGATGCGGTGCCGCTCGGGCTGTTGCAGTTCCACGGCACGGAAACCAATGACGACTGCCGGCGTTATGGCATGCCGTTCATAAAATCGGTTGCCATGCGCGAAACAACCGACCTGCAGGCCTGCATGGCGGACTATCCGGACGCTGCCGGGTTTCTTCTGGATGCCTGGCAACCCCGGACACATGGCGGTGGCGGCGAGCGATTTAACTGGGAACTCGTACCGGCAGGTATTCCATATCCGGTTATACTGGCAGGCGGACTGACACCCGGGAACGTGGCGCAGGCAATCCGCCGGGTCAAACCCTATGCCGTTGACGTCAGCAGCGGCGTCGAACAGGAAAAAGGCATCAAGTCCGCTGAAATGATATTGGCCTTCATCAAAGGAGTACAGCAAGGTGGAACAGACACGGTCAGCTGAATCCGGCGGCACCACCGGTACGTTGCCGGACGAGCGCGGCCATTTTGGCGTCTATGGTGGCCGTTTCGTTGCGGAAACACTGATGCGTCCGCTGGATGAACTGAGCAATGCCTATCGAAAATACCTGAAAGACCCGTCATTCCAGGCGGAGCTGGACAGGGATCTTGCGGACTTCGTCGGCCGTCCGTCGCCGCTGTATTTCGCCCGGCGCCTGAGTGGCGATCTCGGGGGCGCGCGGATATACCTGAAGCGCGAGGATCTCAACCACACCGGTGCCCACAAGATCAATAACACCGTCGGACAGGCCCTGATGGCAAAACGCATGGGCAAGCAGCGCATTATTGCGGAAACTGGCGCCGGGCAGCATGGGGTGGCAACGGCGACCGTTGCCGCACGCCTGGGCATGGAATGCGTGGTGTACATGGGCGCCGAAGACATCCGGCGCCAGGCAATCAATGTCTACCGGATGCGGTTGCTGGGTGCCGAGGTGGTGGCGGTGGAGTCGGGGTCAAAAACGCTCAAGGATGCCCTGAACGAGGCCATGCGCGACTGGGTGACGAATGTCGACAATACCTTCTATATCATCGGCACGGTGGCCGGGCCGCATCCCTATCCGGTCATGGTGCGCGATTTTCAGGCGATCATCGGCAGGGAAACACGCCAGCAGATACTCGAGGCGGAGGGGCGCCTGCCGGATGCACTGGTGGCCTGTGTGGGCGGTGGTTCCAATGCCATCGGGCTGTTTTACCCGTTCCTGGATGATGCCGAAGTATCCCTTCACGGTGTCGAGGGCGGGGGCGATGGACTGGAAACCGGTCGGCATGCCGCGCCGCTGTGCGCCGGCCACGCCGGTGTGCTGCATGGAAATCGCACCTACCTGATGGAGGACAGTGACGGCCAGATCATCGAAACCCACTCCATCTCGGCCGGTCTCGATTATCCGGGGGTCGGTCCTGAGCATGCCTGGCTCAAGGATTCCGGCCGGGCTCGCTATGATGCGGTCACCGATTCCGATGCCCTGGCGGCATTCCATCAGCTGACCCGTGTTGAGGGCATCATGCCGGCGCTGGAGTCCAGTCATGCACTGGCGTATGCCACCCGGCTGGCAGCCGGCATGAAAGCCGACCAGATCGTTGTGGTGAACCTGTCGGGGCGCGGCGACAAGGACGTACATACCATCGCCGCACTCGAGGGAATCCGTGTATGAGCCGCATCGACGAATGTTTTGCGGCACTGCGCGATCAGCACCGTGTTGCATTGATTCCTTATGTTACCGCCGGTGATCCACGGCCCGATGTGACGGTGCCGGCGATGCATGCCATGGTAGAGGCAGGTGCGGACCTGCTGGAAATCGGTGTGCCGTTTTCCGATCCCATGGCGGACGGCCCGGTTATCCAGGCGGCCTGCGAACGTGCGCTGCAACATCATGTGACCCTGCATCAGGTGCTCGATATGGTCAGGGAATTCAGGCAAACGGACGCCAGGACACCGATTGTGCTCATGGGTTACCTGAATCCCGTGGAAGTATGGGGATACCGGGACTTCGCCGAGGCGGCGGCGAGCGCCGGCGTGGACGGTGTACTGACCGTCGATATGCCACCGGAGGAGTCAACCGAACTGATGACGGCGCTGCGGGAGAACGGGATTGATACCATTTTTCTGCTCGCGCCAACTAGCGGTGAGGCGCGCATCCGCAAGATCAGCGAATCGGCAAGCGGATTTATCTACTACGTCTCCCTCAAGGGTGTTACCGGTGCGAACCGGCTGGATGTAGGGGCGGTGGCCGAGAGACTCAAGGAGCTCAGGCACTACACCGGTCTGCCGCTGGGTGTAGGTTTCGGTATCCGTGACCCGGAATCCGCGGCACAGGTTGCCAGGATTGCTGACGCGGTTGTGGTGGGCAGTGCGCTGGTCGGAAAAATGGCTGAGCTCGCCGACCGGCCTGATTCCATCCCGGCCGTGTTGGCAGGAACGGTTGCCGAATTGCGCGCTGCAATGGATGGACGGGTCTGATGGCGACCCGCGCCGGGGCCTGCCGGAGTTCATTACAACGGGTATTATCGACACATGAGCTGGTTTAGTAAATTGGTGCCATCGAAAATCCGCACCGTGGGCGGTAACAAGCGCACGGTACCGGAAGGCCTTTGGGTCAAGTGCGATGGCTGCAGCGCCGTGCTGTATCGGTCTGAACTGGAAAGAAACCTTGACGTCTGTCCGAAATGCAGCCATCACCTGCGTATTGGCGCCCGGCAGCGGCTGGAGATGTTTCTCGACGAGGGGTCATACGAGGAAATCGCCGCCACGCTCGAGCCCGTCGATGTGTTGAAATTCAAGGACAGCAAGAAATACCGTGACAGGCTGACGGTGGCCCAGAAGAGCACCGGCGAGAAGGATGCCCTGGTCGCCATGCGCGGCGACCTGGGAGACCTGCCGGTCGTCGCCGTGGCTTTTGAGTTCAGGTTCATGGGCGGGTCGATGGGCTCCGTGGTCGGTGAAAGATTCGTGCGCGCCGCACAAGTCAGCCTGGAGGAACGGCGTCCCCTGATCTGTTTTTCCGCCAGCGGTGGTGCCCGTATGCAGGAGGCCCTGTTTTCGCTGATGCAAATGGCCAAGAGCAGTGCGGTGCTGGCCAGGCTCTCCGAAGCGGGTATTCCCTATATTTCAGTCCTTACCGATCCGACCATGGGTGGCGTTTCGGCCAGCCTTGCCATGCTGGGCGACATCAATATCGCGGAACCCAAAGCATTGATCGGCTTTGCCGGCCCGCGCGTCATCGAGCAGACTGTACGCGAAACCCTGCCGGAAGGATTTCAGCGCAGTGAATTCCTGCTGGAGCACGGTGCTATCGACATGATCGTCGACCGGCGGGAGTTGCGTGACCGGATTGCCTGCTTGCTGGGCATCCTGACGGGAAGGCCTGCCGCGGCAAACGAATATCACGGCTAGGGCGCCGTGTCCGGACATGCCGCGCTTCGATTCCCTGGCAGATTGGCTGTCATGGCAGGAAACACTGCACCCGAGGAAAATCGACCCGGGACTGGAACGGGTTGCCCGCGTGGCAGTGCGCATGGCATTGCCAAGACCTGCAGCGGCGGTCGTCACGGTTGCCGGCACCAACGGCAAGGGATCCAGCATCGCGCTGTTGTCCGCCATACTCGGCCAGGCCGGCTACCGGATCGGCTGGTACACCTCGCCACACCTGCTGCGTTACAACGAACGCATTGTCATCCACGGTGATCCGGTTGACGATGCTACCCTGTGCCGGGCATTCCAGCGGGTGGACGATGCCCGCGGTGACGACACCCTGTCCTACTTTGAGTTCGGTACCCTGGCGGCCCTGTACCTGTTCAGTGAGGCCTCCCTGGATGTGGCACTGCTAGAGGTCGGGATGGGTGGCCGGCTGGATGCGGTCAATCTCATTGACCCGGATGTGGCGCTGGTGACCGCCATCGGCATTGACCACAGCGCCTGGCTGGGCGCGGACCGTGAATCCATCGGTCGGGAAAAGGCCGGTGTCTTCCGAAGCGCACGACCGGCCATCTGCGCGGACCCCGACCCGCCTGCCAGCCTGGTGCGCCATGCCCGTGAAATCGGTGCGCAGCTGCAACTGACGGGACGCGACTTCGATTATACGATCAGGGGAGGTTGCTGGGACTGGCAGGGTGCCGGCCAATCCCATGCCGGCCTGCCGTTGCCGGCACTTCCGGGGCGCCATCAGTTGCACAATGCCGCCGGGGTCCTGATGGTGCTGACGGTACTGGGAGGCGGATATCCGGTCAGTCGCCCGGCAATCGAGCATGGCCTGCGGACGGTTGCGCTGCCTGCCCGCTGCCAGTTTGTGCCCGGCACGGTCGAAAAGGTCTTTGACGTGGCGCACAATCCGGACAGCGCCGACCGCCTGCGGCAGGTATTGAGCGAACGGCCTGCATCAGGGACGACCTGGCTGGTGCTGGGGATGCTGAAAGACAAGGATGCCGGTGAATTCATAAAACGCCTGGCACCGGTTGTCGACCGCTGGTGCCTGGGCGGGCTGGAGGGGAAACGCGGACTGACGGCACGGGAACTGCAGGCCGCCATGCAACAGTCGGGAATAAGCGGAAATCCACTGTACAGGCCGGACGTTGCAGCGGCCTACCGCCAGGCATTGGCATTGGCCGCCCCGGGCGACCGGGTCGTGGTCTGTGGTTCCTTTTACACCGTGGCGCAGGCACTGGCATGTCCTGTATAGTTTCCGGCAAAATTTCGTGGAGCATGGCTACATGGACCTGAAACTCAAACAAAGGCTGATGGGCGCTATCGTCCTTGTCGCGCTGGCAGTCATCTTTATACCCGTAATCCTGGAAGGGCCGTCGGATGAGTGGGCTCCCCGGAGCCACAGTATTCCGGTACCACCACTGATCGATTACAAGGCCGATACGGAACCGCCGGCGCCGGATATGGAGCCGCCAGGGACAAGCGGGGAAAGCGCTGCTCCGACGCCTGGCAGTCCCACAGAAACCGTGATTCAGGAACCGGTGCCGGAGCCATCCGCAGAGGATGCCGCTCCTGTCGTCGAGGATGCTGCTCCTGCCGCCACGGCGACCACCGGGACACCGACACCGGCTGCCGGCAGCCGGCCCTCACAACAGGCAGCCGCTGCGGCTGGCGGCTGGTACGTTCAGGTGGGGAGCTTTGGTCAGCAGATGAACGCCAACGGCCTGCGCGATCGACTTGGCAAGGCCGGGTATTCCGCCCGACTGGAGGAAACCGGGACAGACAAGGGCACCGTCTACCGTGTCCTTGTCGGGCCCGAAAAGACGCGCACCCCGGCCGAACGCTTGCGTGACCGGTTGGCGAATGAACAAAAGCTCAAAGGTATAATCGTTGAGCGCTGACGGCGTCTTGTCATGGCGGCGCGTGCCGGATATCTGCTAGAATTACAAGTCGGGATTATTTTTCAAAGTCAACAGGCTGGGTAGCCCCGGCTGGAAATCCGAGGTGACTATGGCAATAGCCTGGATTGATGTTGTGATACTGGCGCTGATTGCGCTGTCGGCGATCCTGAGCCTGTTTCGCGGCTTCGTCAAGGAGGCGCTGGCGCTGGCTTCCTGGCTGGTTGCCTTCTGGGTGGCCATGGCGTTCTACGAGGAGCTCGCCCAGTGGCTGTCGCAGTGGCTTACCGAGCCATCGGCGCAAAAAATCACGGCCTTTTCACTGCTCTTCATCTGCGTGTTGTTGCTGGGAGCCGTGGTGAACTACCTGACAAGCAAGCTGGTCGCCAGAACCGGTCTGGTCGGCACGGATAAAATGCTGGGCATTGTATTCGGCGTTGCGCGCGGCGCCGTGATCGTTGCTATCCTTGTATTACTGGCGGGGCTTACCGCAATGCCGCAGGATTCATGGTGGCAGGATTCGCAACTGCTTGGTTATTTTGAAGACATTGCCATGTGGATGCGCGGGTTTCTCCCCGGTGATATCGCGGCAAATATTACCTACACCTGACCGCAGGTTGTGTACTGAGGTTCGAATATGTGTGGCATCGTAGGCATTGTTGCCCACGGCCCGGTCAACCAGGCAATCTATGACGGGCTGACGGTACTGCAGCATCGCGGTCAGGATGCGGCCGGTATTATCACCTGTGATAACGGGCACCTGCACCTGCGCAAGAACACGGGGCTGGTGCGGGACGTGTTTCATACACGCCACATGCTGCGACTCTACGGCAATATGGGCATTGGCCATGTCCGATATCCCACTGCGGGTTGTGAAAGCTCCGCCGAGGCCCAGCCGTTTTATGTCAATTCCCCGTATGGTATCAGCCTGGCGCATAACGGCAATCTCACCAACACCGTCATACTCAAGCAGGAACTGTTTCAGGAGGACCTGCGCCAGATCAATACCGATTCGGACTCCGAAGTTCTGCTGAATGTCCTTGCCCATGAACTGCAGCAGTTCGGCAAGCTGCGCATGGATGTTAACGATGTTTTCAACGCCGTTGCCGGCGTTCACCGCCGCTGCCGCGGTGCCTATGCCGCCGTGGCGATGATCACCGGCTACGGGATCGTCGCTTTCCGCGACCCGCTGGGTATTCGCCCGCTGGTTTATGGGAAGCGGGAAACCCCGGCTGGTCCCGAGTACATGACGGCATCGGAAAGCGTGGCACTCGATGTGCTGGGCTTTGACCTCGTCAGCGACGTTGCGCCGGGCGAAGCCGTGTTTTTTACCCTTGATGGCAGGATCCATACCCGGCAGTGCGCGGAAAATGTCGAATATTCACCCTGCCTTTTCGAATACGTGTATCTGGCCCGGCCCGATTCGATCATCGATGATATCTCCGTCTACAAGGCACGCCTGCGGATGGGCGACAAGCTGGCCGGGAAGATCAGCCGTGTCTGGCCCGGGCATGATATCGATGTCGTGATACCGATTCCGGATACCAGCCGCACCTCGGCCCTGCAACTGGCGAACAACCTCGGTCTCAAGTACCGAGAGGGCTTTATCAAGAACCGCTACATCGGGCGCACCTTCATCATGCCCGGACAACAGCAGCGCAAGAAATCGGTTCGCCAGAAGCTGAATGCCATCGACCTGGAATTCAGGGGCAAGAATGTCCTGCTGGTTGACGATTCCATCGTGCGCGGCACCACCTCGTCCCAGATTATCCAGATGGCCCGTGATGCCGGCGCATCAAAGGTCTACTTCGCCTCCGCGGCCCCGCCGGTCAGGTACCCGAACGTGTATGGCATCGACATGCCCGTGAGCAACGAGCTTATCGCGCATGGCCAGACGGAGGAAGAGGTCTGCCGGGCCATCGGTGCGGACTGGCTTGTCTACCAGGACCTGGCGGATCTGGTGGATGCCGTCAAGAAGGGCAACCCGAAGATCAGGCAGTTCGATGCCTCGGTGTTCACGGGTGAATATATCACCGGTGACGTCAGTGTGGATTACCTCAGCGGTCTGCAAACGGAACGCAGTGATGCGGCCAAAAAGGACCGCCGTCGCAGGCACGACGAGGTCATGGACCTGCATAATACCGCCTGAGTTGACAGGCAACTGTTCCTCAACTAACCTGAATCGGGACGGCGCCGATTTGATTTCAGCTTGCGGGCGCATTAATAAATTCAGCTAAAGCGACGGCACCTGCTTGCGCCTGGCTGGAAGCGGGTTTTTTTGTGCCTGCAGAATCCATGAACCCGCATTCCTCACCCGCCGGAGGCAGATCGCATCACGGGGTGGGGGTGACGGGAACGATGCACCGCCGGCAGCCGCCTGTGTGTTCGGCTATCGCCTGTCCCGGCGAGAAATGCAGGTTAGGGGAGATTTGCGATGAAACACGGTGATGAATTCAGTTTCAATACCCGGGCGGTCCGGGTCGGGCAGCAGCGAACGGCGGAGGGTGAGCATGCCGAGGCGATATTCCCGACCTCGAGCTACGTTTTCGGCAACGCCGCTGAAGCGGCCGCACGCTTTGCCGGCGATCAGCCCGGAAATATCTATTCACGCTTCACCAACCCGACGGTCAGGACTTTCGAGGAGCGGCTGGCCTCGCTGGAAGGCGCGGACAGTTGCGTGGCGACTGCATCGGGTATGGCGGCGATAATGGCGACCTGCGCCGGTCTGCTCAAGGCCGGCGATCACGTCGTGTCATCCAGAAGTATCTTTGGCACCACCACGGTACTGTTTTCAACCTATCTGCCCCGTTTCGGCATGGAAACCACGTTTGTTCCTCTGGCCGATACCGGCGCCTGGGAGGCAGCCATCCGCCCGCAAACACGGCTGCTGTTTCTGGAAACCCCGTCCAACCCGCTGACGGAGCTGGCGGATATCGCGGCGCTGGCCGCACTCGCGAAGGCACATGGCTGCCTGCTGGTGGTGGACAACTGTTTTTGCACACCGGCGCTGCAGCGGCCACTGGCGCTGGGCGCCGACATCGTGATCCATTCGGCGACCAAATACATCGACGGACAGGGCCGCTGCATCGGCGGTGCGGTGGTCGGTGACTCGGAACTGGTCGGCAAGGAGGTGTACGGGTTTCTGCGCACGGCCGGTCCAAGCATGAGCCCCTTCAACGCATGGGTATTTCTGAAAGGTCTGGAAACGCTGGCACTGAGAATGCGCGCCCATTGCGAGAATGCCCTGGTACTTGCGCAATGGCTGGAGCAGCAGCCGGCGGTGTCGCGTGTCTATCATCCCGGGCTGGCGTCCCACCCGCAGCATGAACTGGCCACGCATCAGCAGACGGGTTACGGGGGTATTGTTTCGTTCGACCTGGATGGCGGGAGAAGCGCGGCTTGGAAGTTTGTCGATGCCACGCGGGTGTTTTCCATCACCGCCAATCTGGGCGATACGAAAAGCACCATCACCCATCCGGCGACAACCACCCATGGCCGCCTGACACCTGAACAGCGGCAGGCGGCCGGTATTTCGGACGGTTTGCTGCGGCTCGCGGTCGGGCTGGAGGATGTCGCCGACCTGCAGCGGGATCTGGAACGCGGGTTCGCGGCCGCCATTGCCTGAGGCGGAGGGCGGACTATACGCACGGGTTAAGCCGATGGGCCCGGAAGATGACAGCGTCGTGCGGCAACACCTGGTGTGGATCTTCCGGGCCGGTATCGACGCCGTGCACGGCACCCGGTGTGTTGCCGGCTATCTCGAGAAATACCCGCTGTCCGGTTCGGTCCATGTCGTCGCCATCGGCAAGGCAGCCGGCGCCATGGCCAGGGGTGCGCTGCAGGTCCTTGACGGACGGGTAGAAGGCGGACTGATAGTGAGCAAGGACGGGCATATCGAGCCGGATCTTTCACGGGATCGGCGGCTTGACTGCAGGGAGGCCGGACATCCGCTACCGGATGCCCGCAGCCTCGCGGCAGGACAGGCGCTGCGGGACTTCCTCGAGGCACTACCGGGCGATGCCGGATTGCTGTTCCTGCTGTCGGGCGGTGCCTCGAGCCTGATCGAACTGCTCCCGGACGGCGTGAAGCTGCAGGACCTGCAGCGGCTCACTGCATGGCTGCTCGGCAGCGGGCTGGATATCGGCGCCATGAACCGTATCCGCCGGTCGGTTTCGCTGATCAAGGGGGGGCGTCTGGCCAACCTGTTGAAGGGGCGCAAGGCGACGGTGTTGCTGATGTCGGACGTCGCCGGCGATGATCCAGCGGTTATCGGTTCCGGGCCGCTTTATCCGGCGGACAATGATACGGTGGCAGCCCGTGACCTGCCGGCGTGGGTGGAACAGCTGCTGCGGAAGATACCGCAGCGACCCGCAGCGGTGTGTGCCGGACGGGTCAGCCACCATGTGATCGCCAGTCTCGATATGGCACTTGCGGCTGCGGCGGAGCAGGGCCGGGCACTCGGTTACCCGTCGACGATCATGTACGATCGCCTCGCCGGCGATGCGACACGGGCGGGACGGGGTGTTGTGGCCCGGCTGAGTGACAAGCCGGCGGGACTCTACCTCTGGGGCGGCGAAACCACGCTCAGGCTGCCCGGGGAGCCGGGATGCGGCGGTCGGAGCCAGCACCTCGCACTGGCTGCGGCCGGCACAATGGCCGGCCATGCGGGCATGATGCTGCTGGCAGCCGGGACGGATGGAACCGATGGCCCGACCACTGCCGCCGGCGCGGTTGTGGATGCGAGCACATTCTCCCGCATCCGCGCCTGCGGACTCGATCCGGAAGACTGCCTGCGTCGCGCGGATTCAGGCACCTGCCTGGCGGCTTGCGGGGACTTGCTCAGTACGGGGCCGACGGGGACCAACGTAACGGATATGGTGATTGGAATTAAATACGGACAAGGGATTCCTGAAGGTTAAGAATCCTCTGGACAATCTGCGATGTCCGGTTCTTGCCGCCAGGGCGCAAACAGCGCACAGGCCTGTATAGCTGGAATGCCTGCCCTTGCCCAGCGACCTTCGCGTCTTTGCGCGAGTTCGTTGTTACTCAGGATATCCCGGATCGATGTGTGAGGCGGGAGGTTTCATGAAGTCGTTCATTTGCGTGATGATGGTTTGCGTGCTTGTCGCCGCCTGCAACCGGACTGAAAGTACGGGAGCCGTTCTGCTGGATGCGGCCGTGCTGCTGTACGAGGAACAGGAGACCGGCACCGACAGCTATCCGGTTCGGATACTGGTTAACCGCGATTTCGTGCGTCTTGACGACGGCTTTGATGCCAGTGACTATGTCCTCTTCAATCGCCGCTCGCGTACGGTATACAGCGTCACGCACGAGGAGCGCCGCATACTGGCGATCGATCATCACCCGGTGGCGGCATCGTTACCGGCAGAAATTGATTTTACCGTCCGGCGTGATGCAGATGCCGACGCGCCGGCAATCGGCGGCAGGCAGCCTGTCCACACGCAATTCAAGGCCAACGATTCGGTATGTCTGGAGGCCGTCGTGGTACCCGGTCTCCTGAGAGAGGTCACCGCCGCGCTGGCCGAGTATGCCGAGACACTGGGAGACAGGCAGTTGAATGCCATGCAGACGGTGCCGGAAAACATGCGTACGGCATGCTTTCTGCTACGCTACGTCTATCGACCCGGAGCGCATTTCCGCGAGGGTCTGCCGGTGCGGGAATGGGATGGCGGCGGCTACCGGCGCAGCCTGCGGGATTTCCGTGAACACGACACGGTATCGGCCAGTGTGTTTACCCTGCCGCCGGATTACGAAGAAGTCCGCATCAGGTAGCCCCGCAGGGGCTGTCCACTACCTCCAGGTGACATCCTTCGGGCGTGCATTCAAGTACGCTGCCCCGCATATACCAGTCACCCAGCACGATGCGCTGCGCCATTTTCCCCGGAATCCCGGGATCGTGAATGGCGGGGCGGTGCGTATGGCCATGGATCAGCCGTGTTACCTGCCTGTCCGCCATGATGGCAGTGACGGCCCCGGGGTTGACGTCCATGATGGATTCCGGCTTTCCGCCGGTCTGCTCCCGGCTCGTCCTGCGCATGTCCGCCGCCAGCCTGCGCCGTTCTTCCAGCGGCCTGGACAGCATTTCCGACTGCCAGCGCGGGTTGCGCACCATCTCCCGGAATTGCAGGTATTCTGTGTCATCGGTGCATAAGAGGTCGCCATGCATCAACAGCGTGGGGGTCCCGTAGAGGTCGATTCTGGCCGGGTCTGCCAGCAGGGTAGAGTTGCTTTGCCGCGCAAATTCCTCGCCCAGGAGGAAGTCCCGGTTGCCGTGCATGATGAATACGGGTGTGCCGGATTCCGCGCCCGCCCGCAATGCCCTGACGACGTCCCGGTTCATGGGGGTGTCGTCGTCATCCCCGACCCAGGCTTCGAACAGGTCGCCCAGGATGTAGAGAGCGTCCGCCTGACACGCCCGTCGTGCGAGGAAATCAAGAAACAGCCGCGTGGTTTCCGGTCGTTCCGGGTCCAGGTGCAGGTCGGAGATAAACAGGGTAACCGGCAAACCAGTCGCGCTCCGCCGCCGGTTATTCCACGACCGTCACCTTGTTGATGACGACTTCCGTCAAGGGGACGTCCTGGTGGCCGTGTTTGCTGCCGGTTGCGACTTTCTCGATGGCCGTGACGGTATCCATACCGTCAGTGACCTTGCCGAATACGGTATAGCCCCAACCCTGGGGAGTCGGGGACTTGTAATCCAGGAAGGTGTTGTCCTTGACGTTGATAAAGAATTGCGCCGTGGCAGAATGCGGATCGGAGGTGCGTGCCATGGCAATCGTTCCGGTGCTGTTTTTCAGCCCGTTGTCGGCCTCGTTCCTGATCGGGGGGTTGGTGTCCTTTTGCTTCATGTCGGCAGTGAAGCCGCCGCCCTGGATCATGAATCCCGGTATGACCCGGTGAAAGATGGTGCCGTCATAGTGTCCTGCTTTCGCATAGGCAACGAAATTGGCGACCGTTTCCGGCGCCTTGCCGGCGTCCAGTTCCAGCGTGATGTCGCCCTTGGTGGTCTCCATGGTGACAATAACCATGTCAGCTCCTTTTTTGTCCGGGTTGCTTTCCTGGGTCATGCCTGTCAGCGGCATCAACCCGACGGTGACAGACAGCAAAATGCCAGGCAGGTGATTCATTGCTTGCTCCTGTTGCTTCACTGTGGATGGCTAATGATATAGCCTCCGTCCGCCTTTACAAGCCCGGCGTCCCTGCGGAAGGCATTTTGTGGCAGGGGCTGCTATCCGTTACCATGTCCAGCCCATGAATATGCCGGTGAACAGCCTGAAAATCCACAATTCGGCCAGTGGCCGGAAAGAGACCTTTACCCCGTTGGTCGCAGGGGAGGTGCGCATGTACGTCTGCGGCATGACCGTCTATGACTATTGTCACCTGGGTCACGCCAGGGTGATGGTGGTGTTCGACACCGTCGTTCGCTATCTGCGAAGTATCGGCTACAAGGTCACATACGTGCGCAATATCACAGATGTGGATGACAAGATCATCGAGCGGGCCAGAGCCAGTGGCGAGGATTTTCATGCGCTCACACAACGCTTCATCGACATCATGCATGCCGACGCCGCGGCGCTGGGTATACTCGAGCCGGACATGGAACCCAGGGCGACGGCTGCGATGGATGCAATCATCGCCATGATCGGAAAACTGCTCGAAACCGGCTATGCCTACCAGGCAGACAACGGTGATGTCTATTACGATGTCAGCCGCTTCCAGGGCTATGGTTCCCTGTCCGGCAAGCGGATCGAGGATCTGCGCGCCGGATCGCGGGTGGCAGTGGACGAGTCCAAGGATGATCCGCTGGATTTTGTCCTCTGGAAGGCCGCAAAGGCGGGGGAGCCAAGCTGGCATTCACCCTGGGGCGACGGCCGTCCGGGCTGGCACATCGAGTGTTCCGCGATGTCCACCCGGTGTCTGGGCCCCCACTTCGACATTCATGGCGGCGGGATGGATCTGAAGTTTCCGCACCACGAGAATGAAATCGCCCAGTCGGAGGCGGCGACCGGCGAACATTTCGTTAACTACTGGATGCACAATGGTTTTGTCAGAGTTGATGAGGAAAAGATGTCCAAATCACTGGGCAATTTTTTCACCGTCCGCGAGATCCTGGCGCGCTATCGGGCGGAGGAAGTGCGCTACTTCATCCTCGCCAGTCACTACCGCAGTCCCCTGAATTATTCCCAGGAAAACCTGGATAACAGCAAGGCGGCCCTGGCCCGTCTGTACACGACCCTGCGGGGGTTGTCACCGCTACGGGTTCAGGATGCGGTCAGTGAACGCTATGCCGCGGCCTTCCACCAGGCCATGGACGACGACTTCAACACGCCCGAAGCCATCGCGGTGCTGTTTGAAATTGCCAGAGAGATCAACCGGAACCGTGAATCGAGGCTGGAAAGGGCGAACGAACTGGCAGGTTGCCTGTTTAAACTGGGTGGCATTCTGGGCCTGCTGCAATCCAATCCCGATGATTTTCTTAAAGGGGCTGTTCAATATGACGCTGCAAGGCTGGGTGCCGGGGCGGGCGGGCATGTCACCGGGGCCGTTGTTCCATCGGAAGAAAAAATTCAGGCACTGATTGATGAAAGAACCCAGGCCCGCAAAAAGAAGGACTGGGCTGTGTCGGACAGGATTCGTGACGAACTGGAAGAACTGGGTGTATTGCTCGAGGATAGTGGAGAGGACACCACCTGGCGTCTCAGGTAAAGACTGGCACGTTGTTGTTCAGAGTCTCAGGCGTGCAACTGTTCGGCTGCGAACAGGGTGTTTTCCAGCAGGGTGGCGACCGTCATGGGACCCACGCCGCCCGGGACCGGTGTAATCCAGGCGGCGCGCTCATAGGCGGTGGCGAATTCGATATCACCCCTAAGGGTGCCGTCATCCAGCCGGGTGGTGCCCACATCGATCACAGTGGCACCGGGTTTCACCCAGGCGCCGGATACGATGCCGGGTTTGCCGACCGCCACCACCAGAATATCGGCCCGGCCGACATGCACATCCAGATTACGGGTGAAGCGATGGCAGGTGGTGACCGTACTGCCTGCCAGCAGCAGCTCCAGCCCCATGGGCCGGCCGACAATGTTCGAGGCACCGACGATCACGGCCTCCCGACCATGAAAAGTCTCGCCGGTATGCTCCAGCAGGGTGATGACACCGCGGGGGGTGCAGGAACGCAGTGAGGGGCGGCGAAGCGCCAGCCGTCCGATATTGTAGGGGTGAAAGCCGTCCACATCCTTGTCCGGGTGGATGCACTCGGTCACCTTGTCTGCATCAATATGATCCGGTAGCGGTAACTGCACGAGGATGCCATCGATTGCGGCATCACTGTTGAGTTCGTCGATCAGGGCCAGCAGCGCCTGTTCAGTCGTATCCACAGGCAAATCGAAGGAACGGGAAATCAGGCCGGCTTCCTCGCAGGCCCGGCGCTTGTTGCGCACGTAGATTTCCGAGGCGGGATCCCTGCCGACAAGGACCACGGCAAGGCCGGGTAGCCGCAGTCCCTGCTGCCTGCGCGCCTCGACCCGCTGTCTGACGGATTTCCGGACGCCGGCCGCAATGGCCTTGCCATCAATCAGTTGTGCGGTCATGAAGCGAATGGCCCATGGAATGGGAAAGGGCGGAATTGTCGCACGCGCCCGTTACCCGGTACAACACGATTTCAGCCGGTGGCCTGTCACCCACGCGCATTTGACCCCCCTGAGGGTAGCACGTATTATCGCCACGCTCGGCGGCGTAATCATGCTCGTGCCTCGTGATCATACGCAATCGACGGGGTATAGCGCAGTCTGGTAGCGCACCTGCTTTGGGAGCAGGATGTCGGGGGTTCGAATCCCTCTACCCCGACCACTGTTTTCTGTCCGGTGAACCAGCTTCCCGGCGAGCGCCCTGACAGGGAAGTCGGGGCCGGTGGCAAAGCGTGTTCCCGATGCAACGCCATGGACGGCAAGGAAAGACTGCGCCCGTAGCTCAGCCGGATAGAGCATCGGCCTTCTAAGCCGAGGGTCGCAGGTTCGAGTCCTGCCGGGCGCGCCATTTGTGTGGCATGCCAGTTACTACAATGATGGGTTTTCTCGTATATACTGGTGGACGTAGCTCAGTTGGTAGAGCCCTGGATTGTGATTCCAGTCGTCGTGGGTTCGAGTCCCATCGTCCACCCCATATTCCTGCCCGTGAGGGGCATTTTGCCCGGGCTTGCTCGCTTGAAGCCCCCGGGGTACTGTGGTCCAATACCGCCACTTCCGGGCCGTTAGCTCAATCAGGCAGAGCAGTGGACTCTTAATCCATTGGTTGTAGGTTCGATTCCTACACGGCCCACCAAGTAAGCCACTGAAAGGTAGTTGGTTTTCAGGTTGCAAAGGTGTCACGGAACCGGCGGAAGCCGGAAAAGTGCAGGAATCCGTGATGTTTTCTGAGCCAGACTTTTCAGAGGTGACAACATGGGAACCATTACCCGCGTCGCTCGCAAGGCCGGCCATGCCTACCTTGCGCGCGTTGATCTCAAGGGCATTGAGCCCTTTTCCAAGACCTTCAAACTCCGCAAGCATGCCAAGGCCTGGGCCGATCGCATGGAGCGCAACATCGACGAGGCCCGGGCCTACGGCAACACAGCCTCCCGGACCATGACTCTGCAGGACCTCATAGACGAGCACATTGAGGCCCAGGCCAGTCCCGAGTACGGCATGATGGTCAATATCGGCTGGTGGGGCCGTGAGTACGGCCACATGCGCCTTGCCGAAGTGACTCGTCCCGTGGTCCGCCAGGCCTTGAAACAACTGGCGGACGGCTTTGCCCACCGCGGAGCGGGGAAGGGTAAGCAGGCCGCTACTGATCGGCCGCGATCGCCGGCAACCGTTAAGCGGTACAAGTCGGCACTGTCCAGCGCCTTCGAGTACGGCCGTGAACACTACGACCTGCCAGAAAACCCCTGTCGCGGTATCAAGCTGATAGGCACGGACAGCGCCCGGGTGCGATTCCTGTCCGATGCCGAGCGCAAGGCCCTCCTGAAGGCGTGCAAGGCGTCGAAATGGGATCGGCTGTATCTGCTGGTCCTGATGGCCATCACGACGGGGGCGCGCCAGGGCGAGTTGCTGCGGCTGTCCTGGGCCGATCTGGATCTGGCCGCCCGGCGGGCCTACGTCCGACACACAAAGAACGGAGAGCCGCGCGTACTGCCGCTGACAGGGGAAGTTGTCGGGATGCTCAAGGGGCTGCCGCGACCGATCGACAGCACCATTCTGATTTTCCCGGCCATGCACTACCGGAAAGTCGGGAAGGATGAGCAGAAGGTGCGGCAGCTGGTGCTCAGCGACGCTCACAAGCCATTCGAGTTCCGCCCGTATTGGAACAAGGCCATGGAGGCCGCCAAGCTGGAAAACTTCCGGTTTCATGACCTGCGGCATACCTGTGCCTCATACCTGGCTCAGAACGGCGCCACGCTGCTGCAGATCGCCGATGTGCTGGGCCACAGGCAGCTGGAGGTGACGAAGCGCTACAGCCACCTGTGCGTGGATCACAAGCAGGATCTGGTGGACCGTGTGCTGGGGTCTGTGAAATGACCAGGGCGTCGGCACGGGGCGGGGCGTTTACCCTGGCGGAGGGTGACAGAAAGAAACTGGTTAATTTGCTCGGGGAGGGTGAGGCAACCGAACAGTTCATTCAGGATGCGGAACGCCACATTGCCATCTATCGACGCTTCAACCTGCTCGAGAAAGAGAATCCTTCGCGAAAGGAATTGTACGAACAGCTTGAAAGGATACAAGGCAAAGCCGCGGAATTGTCCGAGCTATTGTCTGATACCCCAAACATGACGGCATCCCAGATACGACAAGGCGCGTATTTGAGCGACCGTTGCAGTGAAATTCCAGACCTGATGGAGATCGAGCGCCAGCTTGACGACCTAGCTTTGGCTACTGGCGAGATCATGAAGTACACGAAACCACGTAAGGGAAGGCCGACGGCTGGTGCAGGCCAAGACCTTATTCACGGCCTGAAAATCTCATTTTGCAATCTTTTTTCATGCAAGCTGAGTGATATAGAGCGAAGGCATTTTTTGCCGACGATGCAAATAGTCCTGCCGGCCGCAGGCATTCACAATGGCATCCCTGACAAGGTGAAAAAGGCCCTGAAAAAGATGGGAGGGAAAAAATAGGCAAAATTCCATGATTTAATCCCCGTGCTTTAGTGCTTCGCGCTCAGTACCCTTCAGATGCAACCTGAAACACCAACCGCCTTTATTTTGCAACTGGAGGGTACGCATGACAGAAATATCCCTGGACGAAATTTACACTCCTACCGAGTTCGCAAGGCGTTACCCGGAGCTCGTTGACGGCCCTGGCCGGCCAAAAATGACGTACCTCATGCGCAACCGTGACCACAATGGTCTGGTGAAATCTGGTGCTGTTATCGAACCGACAGAACGCCGGCCGATGATAGTAGCCCCGAGGTTTTTGGAGTGGCTGTTGAATCGCCGCGCCGCATGACCCCATCCCCCGCACAAGTCCTACAGGCCGTCCGCAACAACCACTTGCCACCCCGAACGCATGGCGCCCGGATTCGGGATGTCCTGGTGCACATTAAACAGTCCCAGACAAGACAAAGCCCGCGGGCGGCGGGCTTCATCGATGGCTTATTTCATACCCAAAACCGGAGCGGTTATGGACGCTGAAACTATAGCACAAGCCCTAGATGGCCGGAAATATGGCAACGGATACCGCGCACCTTGTCCGATATGTGGCGGTAGCAACAAATCAACGAAATTCACCATCCGGCAAGACGGCGACCGCATCTTGGTTCATTGCTTCGCCGGATGTTCGCAGGATGAGGTTATCCACGAATTGAAATCATGCGGACTGTGGCCGGATGCGACGCCCGAGCAGCGGCAGCGATACCGTGAACACAAAAGCCAGCAGGAAATAGAATCCGGAAAAACATGGTTTGTGATTGCAGAATCTGCGGTTGAGCGCGGCGACAAGCTATCCAGGCGCGAGCGCCAGCGATTCCACCTCCTGAAGCGGTTATACGGGGGTGGCCATGAATAAGGCCGAACAGCAGGAAATGGACAAGGTAATGCGCGAACTTGCCGAACTGTCGCCAATGGAATATGACACGATGCGCGATGAAAAGGCCAAGGAGTTAGGCGTCCGCGTCGGAACACTGGATCAGGAAGTAGCAAAGCGCCGTGCCGATGTTGCCGAGGAAGCAGCTGACGAGGTTGTCGAGGAATTATCACCCTGGGAGGAATCGGTATCAGGTGATGATCTACTGGCCGAAATCAGAGACCAGATAAACGCCTATACGGTGATGGACCCAGCAGCGGCAACAGCCGTTACAGTTTGGTCGCTAGCCAGTTTCTGCCTGGACGGTTTCAGGGTATTTCCGAAGCTGCAATTAAAATCCCCGGAAAAGCGGTGCGGGAAGTCCACGTTGATGGAGTGTATGGAAGGACTGACATGCAGGCCATTGTTGACAACCAACATCACGGCATCGGCATTGTTCCGCTGTATCGAGGCATGGCACCCGACATTATTGATCGACGAGGCGGACACCTTCGCAAAGGATAATGACGAGCTGAACGGCATCATTAATGCCGGACATACCCGCCGCACGGCATACGTTATCAGAACGGTGAAAGAGGACGATGACCACAAGCCGAAAAAATTCTGTGTCTGGGGTGCCCAGGTCATCGCGGGAATTAAAAACCAGCGGGACACCTTGGAAGATCGTTCCATTACTATCGAGATGCGGCGCAAGATGCCGTCTGAGGCTGCCAGCAAGATCCCGATTGATTACTTTGAACAAACCCAGGTTATCCGTCGCAAGTGCCTGAGATGGGCGGAGGACCATGTTAAGGCGCTGAAACAGTCAGCGGCAGTTGTACCTGCCTGCGGAAATGACCGGGCACAGGATAATTGGTTTCCCTTGTTTGTTATTGCCCAGCTTGCTGATGGTTCATGGCCGGAGCGGGTATTGAGTGCCTACCAGTCAATTGAACATCGGGACGGCACGGAAGATGATTCCATCGCCGTCATGCTGCTGGCCGACATTAAGTCGATATTTAAAGAAACCGACCGGGACCGGATACACAGCACCGACCTGGTCGACAGGCTAGTCATGATGGAGGACAGGCCCTGGCCGGAGTGGAAGCACGGTAAGCCGATGACAAAAACATCACTGTCCAAACTTTTGAAGCCGCACAATATACAACCCAAAACTATCAGAATCGGCGATACCACCCTTAAAGGTTACAACCTTGTGTCGTTTCAGGAACCCTTTGACAGGTATCTATCTTCAGACCCCCCTGTTTCATCCGTCACACCGTCACAACCCAGTAACGGCGCGGGTTTCAGCCGTTTTCTAAACGTAACAAGCCAACTAGGTGTAACGGTTCCAAAACGCCGCAAACCCAGTAACGGCGCGGGTTGTAACGATGTAACGGTTCAAAACGGGGATATAGAAGGGGGATACCCCGATGGCCTACTGGAGGCAGCCGCCACCGCTGTATCCGGCCTTCCCGTTTCTGCCGGTGCGGTCATTGCTGACCTGGAGTCGTACGACTACCAAGACTTTATCGACCATCCCGAGACTGCGCGGAGCATGGCCGAGCGGATGGCATTTCGGAAATGATGATGGACTTTGAAGCCCTGGAAAAAGCCATCCGCGCTCTGCCGGCGCCACAGGTGCGACGGTGTGACCATCGCGGGTCCTTCTGGCAATGTGGCCGAGCGGGTACCAGGACGTGCAGAGTATTCCCTGACTCTGAATTTTTTTAATGATTTCGTTTCGTATTTAGGTCATGGCGAAAAGACGATTTACGATAGACCAGGCGCAGGTCGCGTATCTGTTTGGCGTGGATTCGCGCTCCATTCTCAACTGGAGCAAGCGCGACATAGACCCGCTGCCGGTAGCGAAACAGACCCGGCGCGGCCAGCCGAATCAGTACGACCCGGCGGAGCTGGTGCAGTGGTATGTCCGAAACGAGCTCGCCAAGCTGGATATTGGCGATGGGGAGGTCCTGAGCCTGGAGGCCGAGCGAGCCAAACTGACCAGGTTGCAGTCGCGGAAAGCGGAGCTGGACCTTGCAGAGCGCGAGGGCGAACTGGTGAACATCGATGAAGTTACCGCGGTCATGTCACGTATGATCGCGGAATGCAAACGGCGTTTGCTATCCATCCCGACCAGGGCCGCCCCGCTGGTAAAGGGTGCAAAGACGCTGCCGAAGGTCCGTGACATTCTGAAAAAACAGATTCATGACGCACTGCGTGACCTTGCCGGCATTGATCCTAATATGTTCCTGGGTACGGGATCTGCTGGTGCACAGGACACCGCCGGATCCGATGAAAAGTGAGCCTATCGACCAGGCAGGATTGTGCTATGCAGGGAGAATCTATCTCTTGATTGCCTGACCGCTCAGGAAGGTCCGAAATCGGGCCTCATTTTGCCGTTGAAGGTCTTTCCCTGGAGTTCCGGAAAGCCGCAACT
>Ga0210096_1000094_pt1 | contig 41136 bp, 48 predicted proteins | sample China_Galinas_PW_4_FD_184864 | JGI IMG/M metagenome (GOLD analysis project Ga0210096, IMG submission 184864) | Wetland microbial communities from San Francisco Bay, California, USA, that impact long-term carbon sequestration - China_Galinas_PWA_D2... | ecosystem: Environmental > Aquatic > Marine...
GTGTGCCTCGTTGGTGGGTCGGCCGGTGGCGACGCGTATCTTCCTCGCGGTCCTCGGCCTGCGCTTCGGCGCGGCGCTCCGCGATCAGCTCGTCCGCCGCGCGGCGGTGTGACCCGTCGGCGAGCATGCCGCGTGCTTGCTCCGCAGCGACGCGGCGCCTTTGTTCCCCGCGGGCCGCGCGCTGCTTCTCGCTTGCCAGATAGCGCCTGAGGGCGTTGTCCACGAATTCCTTCAGGGTGATGCCACGCCCCTCGGCCTTCCGCCCGGCGCGCCTTAGCAGCTCGGGATCGACTTCGACTGTCGTTGTCTGCGGTTCGACCACGCGCGAATGGTAGCGGCACGGCTTGCCGCTCTGCTGCCTGCAAAGCGTAGTCTGGGGATATGACCTGCGGGCGAATCACCATGAACCCAATTCGTATGGGAGGCCTGCCCTGCATCCGCGATACCCGGGTCACCGTCAGCGCCATTCTGGGTCAGCTTGCCGCCGGCGCCAGCGTCGATGAGCTGCTGGTGAGCTACCCATACCTGGGGCGCGCCGACATCCTCGCGGCTCTGCGCTACGCCGCTGCCGCAACGTAGCCCCATCCAACAGAAAACGCCCCGCCGGGGAGGCGAGGCGTTTCTGGGGTTACTACAGGGAGGAGAGAAGTCGCCCCTGCTGCATGAGAACAAGGATTTGGCTTGTTCATGCGAAATCTCGTCCGGTTGTCTCCGGTTGAAACCGGCTCTTCCGGTGTCGGACTGGCGCACGACTGGCGCACGAGGGCGAGCGGTCCGGCCTGGACGCACAATTTATGCCGACTATCTTTGCCCGTGGGCTCCTGCGATTCCTGTGGCGCAGCGTCCTCTCTCAAGCGTGCCTTTGGGGCCGCGTGTGCAAGCTGGATTGCGTCCGGGCCGAGGCTGATACTGGAGTCATGTTGGCTAGTAGTCACTTCGGAATCAGCCGAACGGACACCGATGATTGGTTCGACGCCATTCTCGACGTTGACACCGAGCTCTTTGTCGATCCGTTCACGATCTTCAAGGAGACAGACGGACTCTGGGCCGACGCTCACTCTGCGCTAATCGAGCACTTCAACAGAGCATTCATCCTGATCGCTGAAGGCAATCGCGATCCCAACGCCCTCGCCTACAAAAAGGCTTTGGCGCTGCTGGAGTTCAAAGAGCCCAGTGAGCTATGTCTCGGCTATACCGCCAAAGGGACGAGAGGTTCGGGCAGCGGCGGGAAGTTGGCGGGGCTAATGGCTGAGGCAATCGTTGCTGCAATCAACCGAGGATTGGATCACCCTCGGCATTTCGAGGAGCTGGGGGTGCTCCAGGAGAGAGTTGGCGCCGACCGGATATCGGATGCGACCTGCACGATTCTCAAGCCAAAGTTGATCGAATACACCCAGGCAGTAGCCCAGGGCCATGGCATTGCTCTTGAGCGGCACCGAATCTATGCGTCCCAATTCGATCTGGATCGCCAGCGATTCGTTAGCGCCGCTGTTGATGTTCCGACCAACCCCGTCACGCAAGGCCCTTTGCTTTTCGTCCCTGAGCGATTCCTCGATGAACTGCCGACGCTTAACCCTGACGACTGGTGGACTAGCTACGAGAACGAGCGCCTGCGTATCGACTTGAACTATGAGGTTATGGGGAAAGTGGACAAGGCCACCATCGTTGCAACGGCGCGCGAGCATATGGATTCCGTGAGGACATGGGCGCGGAGGCGCGAGGGTGATCCCGCGCAGCCGTACGACATGGGCCGTGATCCGAAGGGCGTGATCCTGTGGGAGACCGCGACCGCAGACTTTACGGCCGAGAACCCACTGGCAATCGCTCCGGCCCAGACGGCAGAGCAGTTCGATGCTGCCATTGAGCAAATGATTGATCGGTTCAGGCTCTTCATCGAGGAGCAGGGGGGATGGTGGCTGTTGTGGGATGGATTCGATGAGAAGCCCGAGCGCGCACCCCAACTTGTCTTCCACGGGATCGCGCGGAATTATTGCGCTGCCAACGACATCGTGATCAGTCCAGAGGCCGACTTCGGGCGGGGACCTGTGGACTTCACGTTCTCGAGCGGCTATACCCGGCGGGCGCACCTTGAGGTCAAGAAGTTGCACAACGGAAAGTTCTGGAATGGCCTAGATCGCCAGCTGCCTGCCTATATGACGAGCGATGAGGTCGAAAAGGGCTGGTTTCTCGCGGTGCGCTACCGCGACGCAAAGAAATGGGATAAGCGAGAACGAGAGCTTCCCGGTCGTGTGCGCGCCGCCTCTGAGGCCCACGGACGCGATCTTCGCTCTGTGCTGGTCGATGCTCGGCCCCGAGAATCAGGCTCGCGGCTTTGAATCCAATGGAGGAGGTGCGTCGGACCAGCAAGGGGATCGACTACATCGCCAAGGTCCTTAAGGTCAAGAAAACGATTACGACTCGGGCTGTGTTCTGGCGTATCCCGCACAAGACCGAGGAGGACGGCATCAGCTTGAAGCTAGGTCGGTACCGCCGCACCGAGGCGGGCGAGGAGGTCGATCTCGGTTCACCTAAGAGTGAGCTGACCCTTGACGATGCCGAGTTCCGCGAGCTTGCTGATTTCCTAGCAAGCCACTATGAGCCGCTACGCGAAGGGGCACGGAAATTCGTCATCCTCGACAGCGATCTCTCAAACGCTCAGGTGGAGCAGGTGCGCTCGCTATTCGGTGATCCTGATCGTGAAAAGGTCGTTGACTTTTTGCTCGGTAACAACGTGCTTGAGGACGACCTGTTGCACGCACTCGATCATCGTCGTAAGACGAATGCGGTTCACGAGTTAGAGGCAATGCTCGCGCGGAACCTCGTTGAGTCGGATTGGCAGCGATTCTTTGAGCAGCACAATTGGATTCTTGGCAGCGACTTCGTTCGCGTTTTGGACGAGCGCGAGATCGATGTCGATCACATTGCCGACTACCTGATGCAGGCCTACGATGGGTTCCTTGATCTCATCGAGATCAAGCGGCCCGAAGGTTCGATGCAGTTTTGGGCAAGCAGTCTCGATCACGGCCACTACGTGCCCCACTCGGACCTGATCAAGGCCATCACCCAAGCCCAGCGCTATATCTACGAGGTAGAGCGCGAGGCCAATAGTTTGAAGACGCTTGAACGGCTCGACGGCGTTAAGGCTGTGAAGCCAAGATGCACCTTGATATTTGGGCGATCACGCGATTGGACGGCGGAGCAGACTGAGGCCTATCGCATCATCAATGCTGGCCTGCATAGCTTGTCGATTCTCACTTATGACCATGTTCTTGAGCGGGCGCGGCGTATGCTTTCGATTCCCGCCGTGTCTGCGGACAGCGCTGGTTCCGAAGACGACATTCCGTTCTAGTTAGGTCTTTGCCGGTCTCCTGAATCTTGCTGGAGAATCATCACTTACGCTCTCCGAATGTCCGACGACCCCAAGCGCAAAGCCGCCAGCAAAGCCGTGAAGGCGGCGCAGAAGCAATTCGAGCGCGACAGCAAGGCCACCCGTGAGGCCCGGCGCAAGGCATTCGCGCAGGCGCAGAAGGAAGGGCTCTCGCTGCGAGACATCGGCAAGCTTGTCGGTCTGGATCGCTCGCGGGTCGGCCAGATCATCCGGGGCGATTAGCCCTAGCTGTGGAGTTGTTCTCCTCAGTCTGATACGTTCGCCTGACAACGGAAGCGGCCCCCGGCGGCGCGGTAACGCCGACCGAGGGCCTGAGACACAGGAGGTATGAGCTCCCATGCCCTGCCACAACCCTATGGGTCGGGACTTCCCCGATCCCTGCATCCCCAGCCACGAGGACCGCAAGACCGAGTGGGCCGTCCTCGGCTACCTGCTCGACGCCGACCCCGACCGCCTCACGATCCCCGAGGTCTCCCGCGCGATGAACGCGGGCAAGACCGACTTCGGCAGCGAGGACGCCGTCGAGCGGGCGATCCGCCAGCTGGTCGGGGCGGGCCTGCTGCACTGCTGCGGCGGCTTCATCCTGCCGACCCGAGCGGCCCTCTACTACTCCCGGCTGGCCGAGTAGCGATGGCCGACTCAAGGATCATCGCCACGCGCTTCGGGGAGAACCTGCGCCGCCTGCGCGAGCAGGCGGACATAAGCCAAGAAGAGATGGGCTACCGCTCCGGTCTGCACCGCACCGAGATCGGCATCTTGGAGCGCGGAGAGCGACTGCCGCGCATGGACACGCTGCTGAAGCTCGCAGCCGCCCTCGGCGTCAAGTTCACCTGCCCGCTCCTGGCGGGCCTGGAATGGAAGCCGGCCCAACTGACGCAGGGAGGCTTCGCCCTGAACGACTCCCAGGACTGAGAAGGCGCATCCCCTGTCCCCACCTTCATCTGCAGGTAGGTGGGGGCAGGGGATGCTTGGTCTGTCCCGGCGGGCTCGGGCCGTAGCACAGAATCGGCCGATTCACCGGATTTCGGCTGGACAGATGTTTCGGCGATTTCTTTAGGTTCCTCTGGTAGTTCTGCACTGCCTTCCCACCGTCATCCAGCGCGACGGCTGCCATCTCTCTCCTTACGCGAGGTCCCTGTCTCTCTTTCTCTGCGGGCCTCCGTCCCTCGCGGGTTGCCCGTGATCGTTGCACCCGCAGGCGCCCCTTCAAGTCGCCTCCGGCGACTCCTTCGGCCCTCGCCTTCGGCTCGGGTTCCGGGGCGCCTTGGCGGGTGCCCCTTGCCGCTTCCTCAACCCACGAGGAACGGAGGCCCCAGATGTCTACGCAGAGAAGGAGAGACGTACCCGAGGTTCGAGAGATCGCCGTCGCGCTGTACCGGGAGCAGAGGGAGCACCTGCTGGGCTATGCCTGCGGGCACGCCGGCAGCATGGCCGTGGCCGAGGAGGCGTTGCAGGAGGCGTTCATCTCGTTCCTGCGCGCCTATGACCCTGGGCGCGGTGCGCCCGCGCTGGCCTGGATGAAGCTGGCCCTGAAGCGCGAGTGCTGGCGCCGCAAGGACCGCGAGCGCTGGAAGCGTCGCGCCGGGCAGGAGCGATGGCGAGACGAGGACGTGCCGGGCTTCGTGCTGGACGACCTGCTCTCGCCGGCAGGCGGCGTCGAGGAGCGGGTCGCGGAGCGCGACGAGGCCCGGCGCCGACTCGCGCCCTTGAAGCCCGACGAGCGCGCCGGCCTCGGGCTGCTGGCGGCCGGCTTCTCCTACAAGGAGATCGCCGCGCGGCGCGGGTGGAGCTACACGAAGGTCAATCGGTGCATCCGCGAGGGACGGGTGGCTCTGGGTGGCTGAATCGTTTACCCGGTCGGTACCGTGAGAACGGGAACCCCCTCCGGGATGTCGACGTCCTCAATCTTGTGCGCGATGCCCTCCGCGACCGCAGTTGATGCATCTTTCGTTTGCTCGGTTTCGGCTAGCGCGGCGAGTTCCTCAAGGTTCAGAGCCGTTCGCTCTGCCAAAATACTGTTAATCGTGGCCTCGTCAGCGAGGATGCCGTCGTGTCGTTCGCGAAACCATTTCGCACCGAACGCTTGGTTGGGTGGCGGTTCGTTGGTGACGCCGTGAGTCACGAACGTCGTGTTGGGACAAGCGAGCCGCTTATCTCCGGCTAGGTAGACGGCGACTCCGATTGACGCAACGTTCCCAACGTTGTGCGTGACAAGTTGGAAGGGGAGACCGCGAAGGACGTTGTAGAGGTTGATGCCTGCGGCCACGTTCCCTCCAAACGTCGAGATTAGGAGGCGTACTTCCTTGACCCCCTGGGTCGCGCATCGTCCCAGTTCGGTCAACAACGACTCTGCTGATTCCTGGTGGATCGGCGCGGAGAACAGGACGTAGGCGAGAGGGATTGGCTCTTCGTCTTCGAGGTCGTCGTGCGTGTCAGCTATTGCCTCCACGACCGACAGGCTACCGAGGGAAGTGGACCATCCCGAGTTCCACGGAGACCGGTTTATGTGGCTTCGGTGTCCTGCAACATGACGCTATCCGGTAGAGGTTCGGGGTGCTCGCCCGCCGCCCGGCGGAGCGAGCCCGTAGGGCGAGCGCAGCCGGGCGGCGGCGCGGCACCGACGCGCTCTCGATAGGCCTGCTCGAACTCGACCGGCGGGATGTCGCCGATCGAGGAGTGAAGGCGGTCGTGGTTGAACCAGCTCACCCACTCGACGATCGCCAGCTCGGCCTGCTCGACCGAGCGCCAGGTGCGGTCGGCGATCAGCTCGGTCTTGAATGAGTCGACAAAACTCTCGGCCAGGGCGTTGTCAAACGCGTCCCCGGTCGAGCCCAGGGAGCCCAGCACGTCGTTGTCGTCGAGCTCCTGGGTGAACTCTGCCGAGGTGTACTGGGTGGATTCAACTGGTCGTCGCAACACCTGATCGAAGGGAGTTGCGATGGGCAGGCCGAAAGGCTGGGGATCAAGGCAGACGGGGCGGCCGGTGGAGCACTCGCCGGGTCGCCCCCCGGTGGGCAGGCTGGAGCATCGGCAGCGGTTCTGGAGGACGATCGCACGCGGGCTATCGAGCGAAGACGCGGCTCAGGAGGCGGGCGTCTCAGGGGCAGTCGGCGTCCGCTGGTTCCGCGAGGGTGGCGGCATGCCGTCTGTCAGCCTCGCGGAGCCCTCAGGGCGCTATCTCTCCTTCACCGAGCGCGAGGAGATCGCGGTACTCCTCGCCGGCGGCCACGGGGTGCGTGAGATCGCGCGCCGGCTCGACCGCTCGCCGTCGACGATCTCCAGGGAGCTGCGCCGCAACACCGCCACCCGAGGTGGCCGTCTCGAGTACCGCGCCACGGCTGCGCAGTGGCATGCCGATCGTCGTGCACGGCGCCCGAAGCCCGCGAAGCTCGCGAACAACGACGAGTTGCGCCGATATGTGCAGGAGCGGCTGTCCGGGGCCGTCCGGCGCCCTGACGGGCCCGCGGTAGACGGCCCGCAGGTGGGGCGGTGGAAGGGTCGGCGCCACGGCCCGCGAGCCGACCGGCGCTGGGCCAAGGCGTGGAGCCCAGAGCAGATCTCAAACCGGCTCCGCCTGGACTTCCCCGATGATGAGTCGATGCGTATCTCCCACGAGGCGATCTACCAGTCGCTGTATGTGCAGGGCCGTGGAGCGCTGCGCCGCGAGCTGACCGCGTGCCTGCGGACCGGCAGGGCGCTGCGCGTGCCCAGGGCTCGCGCTCGCACCAGCGGCAAGGGCTTCGTGACCGAGGAGGTGATGATCAGCGAGCGGCCCGCCGAGGCCTCAGACCGGGCGGTTCCGGGACACTGGGAGGGCGACTTGATCATCGGCCTCGACAGCTCGGCGATCGGAACGCTGGTCGAGCGCACCAGCCGCTTCGCGATGCTGCTGCACCTGCCGCCGATGGACGGCCGCGCTGGTCCCAGGGAAAAGAACGGGCCGGCTCTGGCCGGCCACGGGGCCGAGGCGGTCCGTGACGCGATCACCGCCGCGATCGCCACGCTGCCCGAGCAGCTGCGCCGCTCGCTGACATGGGACCAGGGCGCCGAGATGGCTCAGCACGTCCAGCTTCGGATCGACACCGACCTGCCCGTCTACTTCTGCGATCCACACAGCCCGTGGCAGCGCGGCACCAATGAGAACACCAACGGGCTGCTGCGCCAGTACTTCCCGAAGGGCACCGATCTCGCGCGCCACAGCGCCGATGACCTCGCCGCCGTCGCCTCCACCCTGAACACCCGCCCGAGAAAGACCCTGGGCTGGAAGACCCCTGCCGAGGTGCTCGACGAGCACCTCGCTGCGGCCCACTGAGTCCGAGACGACGACGAAGACGAACACCGCGCCTCGCCCGGCAATCCTCCGGGGGCCAGTCGCCAATCGCCCGCGTGAGTGTCGTCGCTACGGCCGCCCTCCGGGCGAGCCTCCGCGACGACACTCACGCAGTGTCCATCGCAACCAGGGCTCCTGATCTACCCGCTACGGTTCGCTCACTGACAACCCGGTGTTGCGAGGACCGGTTGAGTCCGGGCTGCGAGCCGCGGTCGGAGTGGTGCACGAGGGCGACGTCGGCGCCGGGGGAGCGCAGGCCCAGGGCCATGCGCAGCGCGTCGAGGACGAGGTCGGTGCGCATGTTGGTGGCCAGCTGCCAGCCGACCACCTTGCGGGAGAAGACGTCGATCACGAAGCTGAAGAAGACCACCCCCTCCCAGGTGCGCAGGTGGGTGAAGTCGGCCACCCAGAGGCGGTTCGGGGCCTCGGCGGTGAAGTCGCGATCGACGAGGTCGGGCTTTCGCTTGCCCTCGGGATCCGGCGTTGTGGTGCGCCACGGCTTGCCGCGGCGCTTGGCGCCCTGGATGCCGTTTCTCTGCATCAACCGCTCCACTGCGCAGCGGGCGCACTCGATGCCCTGCCGGCTCAGCTCCTTCCAGGTGCGCCGCGACCCATAGGCCTCGTAGTTGGCGGCGTGGACCCGCTTGATCGCGGCGAGCAGGCGCTCGTCGGAGATCTCGCGCGCCGAGCGCTTGCCCTTCGCCCGCTCGTAGTAGGCCGAGGCCGACACCTCGAGGACCCTGCAGATCGGCTCGACCCCGAAGCGCTCGCGGTTCTCGTCGATGAACGCGCTCACCTCGGTCGGGGCGGGTCGAGCTCGGTCGCGAAAAAAACCGAGGCGGCCTTGAGGATCTCGTTGGCGCGGCGCAGCTCCTTGACCTCGCGGTCCAACTCCTTCAGGCGCTCGCGCTCTTCGCTGGTGAGCAGGTCGCGCCTGTTGCCCTCGTCGGCTTCTGCCTGGCGGACCCAGCGCCGCAGCGACTCGGGCTGGATGCCGAGGTCCTTGGCGACCTGGGCTATCGGGCGCTTGGACTCAAGCGCGAGGCGGACGCCTCGCTCTCGCAACTCGTCGGGGTATTTCCTTTTCGCTGGCATTCGCGGAGGTTCTCCTCTCGCGAGGACGCAAAATCCTCGCTTCGAGGTCTCCGTGAAAGCCGGGACGGCTCAGAAGCGAGCGATTATGTGGCTGGGTCTCCTCGGCGAAAAAGCAGTCCGTGAACCCTGTCTGCCGCAACGCTATGGGGTAGCTGGTGGCTTGAAACGCCTGGGCAGCCTGGCTTGTGTCAATGGATTAGGCCGCCTCGACAACGCCGAAGCGTTGGTCGAAGGCATCCCGCTCCTCGACAGCAAGGGCTTGGGCGAAGCGATTCGCGGTGATTGTCCAGCGGTCGAGGAAGCCGACGCTTCCGAGGAGGACGAAGCTGTAGCTGTGCCAGTCCTCGATGAAGCCGACCTGGGCCTGCCATTCGCGGTATTCGTGAATCTCGCCGTCGTGGGGATGCAGGCGTAGCGAGATCGTCTTGTAGCGGGCCAGGTGGGAGCGCCCGCCAATCGCGTGCTGCGTCTCGCCCTCGTGGTCGGTCAGGTCCACGCCGACGGATTCGGCAAGCAGATCGCTGGCAAGGATCGCGTCAGCGCCGGTGTCGACCAGACCGTCGAGCATCGTCGTGCTCTCCTCGCCGTTGACGAGGGAGACCTGCACGAAGGGACGCAGGATCGGTCGGCCGAGCCGCGTCTGCTGTGGGTCCTCCCGATACGGGAAGAGCCAGGGGAACGGCTGTTGCTCAGCCAAGGCCGACGTAGATCGGCTCGTCCGCGTAGGGCACCCGGCCGCGCACAACGACGTGATTTCTGCCCTTGGCCTTCTCAAGCACCACGCGAGGGTCCTTATCGGCGATCACGATCTTGCCGCTGCGCGCGTCGATGGCCACGTACTGGCCCTCATAGCCTCGGAAGTCGGTGCGGATCGGCTCCATGTATCAACCGATGATACCGCCGCCCCTCCCGGCAATCCCTGAGAGCTGGCGGACGCTGCCGGCGGCACACCTTCCCCACCCGACCTAACTGCGATCAAAGCGCCGTGAGGCAGCCAGTCAAGGGCGCGCAGCGCCCGGCCCCGCAGGGGTTGACGGGCTGCATCGCGGCGCTAGCCTGCCGGCAGGTCGGGGAGATCGGCAAAACCGGCGTGGATGGACCCGTGGACGGGGGCGTGGATCGGCAATTCACCCCCACCCCCCTTGCCGAGGGCACTTTCGGCGTCCTGCGGCCGCCGACCAAAACCACTCACCCTTCGAACTGCGAGAACCACGGGTGAGCGATTTTGGTCGGCGCCCGCATGCCGCAGTCGTGGTGTAGGCGTTCAGGTAGTCGGTTGATGAGCAGGCCCCGCACGGCCGACGGCGAAGCAACCGCCCGTGCGACGCGAGCAGGTGCGTGAGGCGATCGAGCGCGACCCCGAGAGTGTGGTCGACCTGGTGATGGCCCTGCAGGAGCGAGTCGAGGAGCTGGAGCGACGCCTGAGCCAGGACTCCCGAAACAGCTCCAAGCCTCCCTCATCGGACCCGCCGAAGAGCCGGGCCGAGCGCCGCCGCGAGGCGCGCGAGAAGGCGAAGGAATGGTCCAAGCGCAAGCCCGGCGGCCAGCCCGGCCACGAGGGCAAGACGCGCAAGATGGCACCGCCCGAGCGGGTGGACGAGACCTTCGAGCACCTGCCCGAGCGCTGCCGCTGCGGGCACGCCTTCGAGGGCTGCGAGGAGCGGGTTGGTGAGCCTGTCGCCCACCAGGAATGGGAGCTGCCGCCGATGCGCCCGCTCGTCATCGAGCACCGCCGCGCGCGCCTCGCCTGCCCGGGCTGCGGGCGGGCGCGACTGGCAGAGCTTCCGGCGGGCGTCACGCCGAGCGCCTTCGGGCCGCGCCTGGAAGCCCATATCGCCACCCTGGCCGGCGTCCTCCGGCTCTCGCGTCGCCAAGTCGCTCGCGTGGTCGAGGAGATGCTCGGGGTGCCGATCTCCACAGGCGCGGTCGACGCGGCGACCATGCGGATGAGCGAGGCGCTCGCCGACCCCTGGAAGGCGCTTCGCAAGGCGGTGCGCGAAGCCGACGCCGTAAACGCCGACGAGACCGGCTGGCGGATGGCCGGCGCCGGGCAGTGGCTGTGGCTGGGGGCGAGCGCGCTGGTGGCCTGCTACCGGATCGACCCCACCCGCTCCCAGGCCGCGGCCAAGGAGCTGCTCGGCGAGGACTTCGGCGGCATCGTGATCTCCGACCGCTACGCCGGCTACCACTTCCTCGACGTCCTCCAGCAGCAACTGTGTTGGTGTCACGTCATCAGGCAGCTGGTCGAGCTCTCCGAGGCCAAGGGGGCGACGGGGCGCCGCGGGGCCGAGCTGGTGGCGAGCGGGCGCGAGGTGATCGCCGTCCACCGACGCTACCTGGAGGAGGGCCGTGAGTTCGCCTGGCTGCACGCCGAGCTGGGGCCGCTGCGGGGTCGCATCCGGGCCCTGCTCGAGCAGGGCGCGCGCGGCCACAACCGCCGCGAGCGCAGCCTCTGCGACGCTCTGCTGGCCGAATACGAGGCGCTCTGGACCTTCTGCGAGGTGCCCGACGTCACTCCCACGAACAACACCGCGGAGAGAGCGCTCCGCGGTGCGGTGATCATGCGCAAGGTCCAGGGCGGCACGCAGTCCGAGCAGGGCAACCGCTGGATCGAGCGGATCCTCTCGGTCAACGAGACCTGTCGCCTGCAGGGGCGAGCGGTGCTGGACTACCTGACCGAGGCCGCCGATGCCGCTCATCACGGACGGTCGGCACCGTCGTTGGTCCCGCCGTAGCCGCCGCCACGATCTCGTCCGCCACCGGCGCGATCATCCCAGCCTCGATGGCCGTAGCCGGACGAGCCCGCAACGCCCCCTGCTTCTGCGGCTCAGGGCGCAAGCTCAAGCACTGCTGCGCGCGCCAGCTGACCCCGGTGCGCACCTGGAAGCACGTCGGCAAAGCGTGCCGTTGGCGATTCTGGGCACCCCACGACAGAGACGGCCGCTACGCTGGCGAGCTCGCCGAGCACATCTGCTCGGGCGAGCGGATATGGATCGCTCGCGGCACGGCCGACGGCACCACATGGCAGATCGACGACGATCCCGTCACCCTCTTCACCGTGCTCGACCAGCTTCCCGCAGCCCACTACCACTGGGCGATCGAGCAGACCATGGCGGTCCTCGACGACGCCGCGCCCGCCGAGGATGCCGACGAGGGCCCCGACCGCGAGCTCCCGCACGAGATACGTCACCTGACGTTCGAGGCCCTCGCGCTTGCGCACGCCGGCGACGCTCTTGGCGCCCGCCTCAACGTCACGCGCGAAGACACGCCACACGGGCTGACACTGCACGACCGCGCGATCATGCGGGTCGCTTGATGATCATGGCGCCGCAGTCGATGACCCCCTGAACGGGTACGTCGTGGTGGCCATCGGCAAGGGGGGTGGGGGTGAATTGGGCTGGTCGGGGACCGGGAGGACCTGAACCGGAGAGCGATTCAGCGAGCGGCAGGCGGGTAGGCGACGGCGGCGGGTTGGGGGGCGAAGTTCGTTGCGCCGCCGTCTTATGGGCGGATGAACAAAGCTCTCACAGACGCATTGCTCAACCGTCCAGGGGTGGGCGAGGGGCGAGATCGCGATCACGAGCTTGTCTGCTGCGTGGGCCGGCACGGCGCCGTGAGCGTCGAGGACGTGATGCGCGCCACCGGGGTCGGCCGCACGATGGCCTACCGCAGGATCGCCCGCTGCGCGGAAGCCGGCCTCCTTGAGCGCCTTGCGGTCCTGCACTGCGAGCCGGCGCTGATTCGAGCCACGCGCGAGGGCCTGCGCTACGCCGGCCTGCCGTTCCCCGTCGCCGAGATATCGCCGGGCTCGGTGACGCACTGGCTGCGCTGCGCCGCGACCGCCCACGCCCTCTGCGAGCACTTCGGCGCTGAGCGGGTCCTCACCGAGCGCGAGATCGCCTACGCCGAGCGGATGGAGGGGCGACCGCTGGCGAGCGCTGAGATCGGCACCCTGCGCAACGGCGAGCGCCAGCTGCATCGCCCTGACCTGGCGGCCCTCACCGGCAACGAGGTGCTCGCGGTCGAGGTCGAGCTCACTCCGAAGTCGCCCGCGCGGCTCGCCAAGATCATGAGCGCCTGGCGGGCCGCGAGGTGGGTCTCGAACGTCAGCTACGTCTCCCCGCCCGGTCAGACCCGCCGCGCGGTCAAGCGGGCCGTCAAGACGGCCCGCGCCGACAACAAGGTCGTCGTCCTCGAGAAGGTGCCGTGGTAGCGATGGCCCGCAAGCTCGCCACCTCGATCCCACGCATCGCCCTCACGCCAGCCGAGGCCGCTGCCGCAATCGGTGTCGGCCCCGACTTCTTCGATGAGAACGTCGCGCCGGAACTGCGGCTGATCCGGCGCGGGCGCAAGCGGCTCGTGCCCGTGGTCGAGCTTGAGCGATGGGTGGCAGAAGCGGTCGGCGAGTCGGTGATGGAGGAGATCGGCGGGTGAGCGGGGGAGAGGAGCAGCTGCATCCGGCGGCGGGGATATTCTGTGTTCATTGCATATGCGGCCCCCGGCGGCGCGCCAACGCCAGCCGAGGGCCTGACCAACAGGAGGTACGAGCTCCTATGGCTACTTTTAACCCTACGAGTCGTCGCGTTGGATCGTCTCCGGCAGGTGGTCGGCGTGGCTGACGGAATCGTGAAGCGTCATTCCGTCGGTTGTTCGGCGCGGGAAGGGAAGCGCTGCCGCTGTAACGCTGGCTATGAGGCTTCCGTCTACATCAGCCGCGAGAAGCGAAAGCTGCGGCGGACCTTCCGCTTGAAGAGCGAAGCGATCTCGTGGCGCGCCGAAGCGCTGGGAGCGGCGAAGAAGGGCAAGCTTCGCCGCATCGCCCCGGTCGATGATCGCGCGCTCTATGGCGTGATGGTGGAGTTCGTCGACGGGATGCAGGAGGGGACGATCCGGCCCAAGGGTCGCGAGCGCTACAAGCCGAACACGATTCGCTCCTACGAGCGCGCGGTGCGGCTCTATCTCCGCGATTCAGAACTCGGAGACCTGCGCCCGCACGAAGTGCGGCGCTCCGACGTTCAGGCTTTCGTTGAGGACCTGCTCGCCCGGATGACGCCGGGCAGCGCGAGCAACGTCTTGAATCCGCTTCAGGCGTTCTTCTCTCGCGCGGTCAACCGGGAAGAACTGGCCGACAATCCGACCAAAGGCGTCGATCTTCCGAGCGGGCGGTCGAAGAGGCCGCGCCGGATCGTCAGTCCGGCCGAAGCGGCTGCGTTGATCGCCGTGCTCCCGGTTGAGGATCGGCCGGTCTGGGCCACGGCCTTCTACGCCGGTCTGCGCCGGGGAGAGCTTCAGGCGCTGCGCTGCATGGACATCGACCTGGCCGCGAACCTGATCCACGTCCGCAAAGGCTGGGATCAGGTCGAGGGCGAGATCGAGCCGAAGTCCCAGGCGGGCACCCGGACGATTCCCTTGCTTGCGGTCCTGCGCGGCTTCCTCGATGAGCAGCTGCGGCGCACCGGGAGGTCGGGCAAGGACCGGATTTTCGGCCGCACGGCCGCCTCGCCCTTTTACGCCGCGACCATCGACGGCCGCGCCAAGCGCGCTTGGATCGCCCACAACAAGGCCGAGCGGGCGAAGGCTGAGGAGGAGGGGCGGGAGCCGAAGCTGCTCACGGTCTTGACGATGCACGAGTGCCGACACACGTTCGCCTCGTTGCTGATCGACACCGGGGCGAATCCGAAAGCGATCCAGGAAGTCATGGGGCACTCGAAGATCCAGACGACCTTCGATGTCTACGGGCATCTGCTGCCGGGCAGCTACGAGGACGTTCGGGCGCGCATGGATGCCTATCTCATGGCAAAAGTCGTGTAGCACTGGCGCACGGACTGGCGCACGAGACCGATTTCGGCCGTGCTTGTCGTCTTTGTCACTTGCGCTGAAAGCGCGCAAACGGCTCTAGAAAGCGGCTCCAACAGAAAACGCCCCGCCGGGGAGGCGAGGCGTTTCTGGGGTTACTACAGGGAGGAGAGATATGTATCTCTATATATGTGGATCCGTGGGAGGTAGGTGGGCCCTTATGTGCCGCGGGGCGAGCCGATGGGAGTCGACTGCCATATGAGCGGCGCCGGGTCCGACCAAGAAGTTTTCAGTGCCTTATCGATCCTCTCTCGTGAATCCTTGAATGCAGAGTACGAACATACGTGCGATTTGTGTGTGAGGCGAGTCACAGAGCCTTGGGGACTGGGTATCCGTGGCTCACACGGCGATTGTGCTACCTAATTCTAAGGTCTCGCTAAACATCTGGCAAGGGTTTTCTTTGGACGCCCGTTCGAGCGGCTGTACGGTTGCCGCATGGCGACGACGGGCAAAAAGACGCGCATAGACGCGGTTTTGGCTGCTCGTGGGCTGTTTCCTTCGCGCTCGGCCGCCGCGGACGCCGTGCGGGCCGGCGTTGTACGAGTCGGCGAGGACGGCCCGGTCGCCCTGCGTCCGAGCCAGCTCGTCGAGCCCGGGGCCGACCTGCGCCTCGCGCGGGGCCCGCGCTTCGTCTCGCGCGGCGGCGCCAAGCTCGAGAACGCGCTCTCGGCGCTCGAGATCGACGTCGCCGGCCTCGACTGCCTCGACGTCGGCGCCTCGACCGGCGGCTTCACCGACTGCCTGCTGCAGGCCGGCGCCGCCCGCGTCGCGGCGCTCGACGTCGCCTACGGGCAGATCGACCTGCGCATGCGCGAGGATTCGCGCGTGACCGTGATCGAGCGTCTCAACGCCCGCGCCGCCGCCCCGCGGGACCTGCCGTTCCCGCCCGACCTGGCCACGGTCGACGTCTCCTTCATCTCGCTGGCCAAGGTACTGCCCGCGGTCGCCCGCTGCCTGAAGCCCGGCGGCGAGCTGCTGGCGATGGTCAAGCCGCAGTTCGAGCTCGGTCGCGAGCGGGTGCGCAAGGGCGTCGTCCGCGACGCCGCCGACCGGCGCGAGGCGGTCCTCGCCGTCGCCGCCGTCGCCGCCGACCTGGGCCTGCCGGTGCGCGGCTTCGCCTCCTCCGGCTTGCCCGGCCCGAAGGGCAACCGCGAGACCTTCGTCTGGTGCGGCGGCGAAGGCGAGCCGCTCGCCGACGCCGAAGCCGCGCTGCTCGAGGTCGAGCCGTGAGCCGCCGCCTCGCCGCGCTGATCACCCACTCGCACCCGCCGGCCACGACCGGCGCGGTCGAGCTCGCGGTCGCCGCCGCCCGCGAGGCCGGGTGGCGGCTCGTCGCCTCCTCCCAGGAGGCGGAGAAGCACGGCGAGCCGGCGGAGGGGATCGAGGTCGTCGACGTCCTGCCCCGCCAGGCGGACCTCTGCCTGGTGCTCGGCGGCGACGGCTCGATCCTCCACGCGCTGCGCCACTTCGCCCGCACCGGCGTGCCGGTCTTCGGGGTCAACTTCGGCGCCGTCGGGTTCCTCGCCGCGGTCGAGCGCGAGGAGGCGGCCGAGGGGATGCGGCGCGCCTTCGCGGGCGAGACCGAGACGATCGACCTGCCGGGGCTGGAAGCCAGGGTGAACGGCGAGCCGCGCGTCGCCCTCAACGACGTCAGCTTCATCCGCCGCCCGCACGAGCGGGTCGCCGAGCTCAGCTACAAGATCGCCGACGAGGAGGTCGGCCACGTGCGCTGCGACGGCCTCGTCGCCGCCACGCCGGTCGGCTCCACCGGCTACAACCTGGCCAACAACGGGCCGATCCTCGCCTGGGGCGTGAAGGGCTACGTCGTCTCCTACGTCGCCCCGCACTCGCTCACCGCGCGCGCTCTCGTCGTCGCCCCCGGCGACGTCCTCCACGTCGGCAACGCCGGCGGTCGCGAGGCCGTCGAAGTGGCGATCGACGGCGCGCCCGCCGGGGTGCTCGACTCCGGCGCCGCGATCGAGGTGAGCTTCGCCGACAAGGTCGCTCGCCTCGCCCAGCTGCCGGGGACCAGCTTCTACGGCCGGATTCGCGAGAAGTTCGGCCACCTCGCTGTCTGAGCCCCCGTGGCGCTCCTCTAGGGTTCCGCTCACGATGGCGCGCAAATGGTGGACCCTCGTGCTCAGCTCGCTGGCGACCTTCATGCTGTTGCTGGACATCACGGTCGTCAACGTCGCCCTGCCCGACATCCAGCGCGACCTCGACGCGAGCCTCTCCAGCCTGCAGTGGGTTGTCGACGCCTACTCGCTGATGCTCGCCGCCTTCCTGCTGACCGCCGGCTCGCTCGGCGACCGGCTGGGCCGGCGCCGCGTCTTCTCGCTCGGCCTCGCCCTCTTCACCTTCGCCTCCTTCCTCTGCGGAATCTCCGGCGACCCGACGCTGCTCAACCTCTCGCGCGGCCTGCAGGGAATCGGCGGCGCGGCGATGTTCGCGACCTCGCTGGCCCTGCTCGGCCAGGAGTTCCACGGGCGCGACCGCGCCACCGCGTTCGGCGTTTGGGGGGCGACGGTCGGCGGCGCCGTCGCGATCGGCCCGCTGGTCGGCGGGCTGATCACCGAGCACCTCGGCTGGGAATGGATCTTCTTCGTCAACATCCCGATCGGGATCGCCGCCGTCGCGCTGACCGAGCTGCGCCTCGCCAACGTCGCCGCCCAGGACCCGGAGCGGATCGACCTGCCGGGCCTGGCGACCTTCTCCGGCGGGCTCTTCCTGCTGATCTTCGGCCTGATCCGCGGCAACCCGGAGGGCTGGGGGAGCGCGACGATCGTCCTCTCGCTGGCCGGGGCGGCGGCGCTGCTGCTCGCCTTCCTCGCGGTCGAGGCGCGCAGCAGCCACCCGATGCTCGACCTGGCGCTGTTCCGCAAGCCCGCCTTCAACGGCGTCTCCGCGGTCGCCTTCGGCCTCTCCGCCGGGATGTTCGCGATGTTCCTCTACCTGACGATCTACATGCAGGGCGTGCTCGACTTCTCGCCGCTGCAGACCGGCCTGCGCTTCCTGCCGCTGACCGTGCTCTCGTTCGTCGTCGCGCCGATCGCCGGCAAGCTCTCCCACTGGGTGCCGATCCGCGCGCTGATGGGCGCCGGGCTGGCGCTGGTCGGGGTCGGTCTGCTGCTGATGCACGGCCTCGGCGCCGACTCCGACATCGACTCCCTGCTGCCGGGCTTCCTCGTCGCCGGCGTCGGCATCGGCCTGACCAACCCCAGCATCGGCCAGGCGGCGATCGCCGTCGTGCCGCCCCCCAAGGCGGGCATGGGGTCGGGGATCAACACCACCTTCCGCCAGGTCGGGATCGCCACCGGGGTCGCCTCGCTCGGCGCCGTCTTCCAGTCGCAGGTCGACTCCAAGCTCTCGACCGTGCTGCCGGGCGCCCCGCCGGGGCTGGCGGAAGCGGTCGCCTCGGGCGGCTCGCGCGCCGCCGCCGGCGCGGCGCCCGACGGCCGGCACGCCGAAGTCGTGCACGCGGCCAACGTCGCCTTCGTCAGCGGCTTCAACGAGATCCTGATGATCGGCGCGATCGTCTCCTTCCTAGGCGCCGCCCTCGGCTTCGCCCTCGTCCGCGCCAGCGACTTCGTCCCAGCTCAAGGAGAGACGGAGCTGGCGGAGCCCGTCGCCGCCTGACGACGAGGCGGTCCCTCGTAAGCGCTCCTCGGGCGGGTGGCGCGGATTTGGGGGACCACCCCCGAGGACGCTTTAACGACCGCAGGGGGTGGTGGTTCCAAATCCGCGACAGGACCCGCCCGCCGACACCGATCGGTCCGCCCCCGCTGCTACTAAGGGGACGTGCTGCGCGAGCTCCGGATCGAGAACCTGCTGCTGATCGAGCGGGCCGAGCTGCGGCTGGGGGAGGGGCTCAACGCGATCACCGGCGAGACCGGCGCCGGCAAGACCGTGCTCGCCCACTCGCTCGACCTGCTGATGGGCGGCAAGGCACGGCCGCAGATCGTCCGGCCGGGGGCCGAGGAGGCCTGGGTCGAGGGGGTGTTCGACCTGCCGCCCGGCCTGCTGGAGGAGCCGGAGGCTGCGGAGCTCGCCGAGCGGCTGCCGAGCGGGGCGGAGGAGATCGCGCTCGGCCGGCGCGTGTCCGCCGCCGGGCGCACCGCCGCCTTCCTCGCCGGCCGCGCCGCCTCAGCCGCCGACCTGAGGCTGCTGGGCGGCCGCCTGCTCGCCTTCTACGGCCAGCACGAGCACCGCAAGCTGACGATCTCCACGGCGCAGCTCGACGTGCTGGACGGCTTCGCAGGCGCCGACCACCTGGCCCTGCGCGAGCGCTACCGCGCCGCCCACCGCGAATGCGCCCGTCTGGCCTCCGAGCTGGCCGAGCTGCGCGAGCGCGACGGCTCCCGCGAGCGCGACCTCGACCTCTACCGCTACGAGCTCTCGGAGATCGAGGCGCTGGCGCCCGATCCGGCCGAGGAGGCCGAGCTCTTCGCCGAGCGGGAGCGCCTGCGCCACGCCGAGGGGCTGCGCGAGGCGGCGCTCGGAGCGCTGGCGAGCGCCGCCGGCGCCGAGGAGGACGGCGGCGGCGCCGCGAACGCCCTGGCGGCGGCCGAATCGCCGCTGCGGGGGGTCGGCGGGGTGGACGCCGAGCTCGACGGCCTCGCCGAGCGGCTCGCCGCCCTCGCGGCCGAGCTGAGCGACGTCGCCGGCGGCCTGCGCGCCTACCTCGACCGGGTCGAGGCGGACCCGGAGCGGCTGGCCGAGGTCGAGGAGCGGCTCGACGCGATCGACCGGCTGCGCCGCAAGCACGGCGGCAGCGTCGAGTCGGTGCTCGCCCACGCCGAGCGTTGCCGGGCGGAGATCGAGCGGCTCGAGGGGGCGGAGACGCGCGGCGCCGAGGCCGCGGCGGCGCTGGGGGAGGCCGAGGCGCGCCGCGGGGAGCTGGGCGAGCGCCTGAGCGAGGGCCGGGCCGCCGCCGCGGGGCCGCTGCGCGAACGCGTCGCCGCCGCGCTGGAGGGCCTGGCGATGCCGGGCGCGACGCTAGAGGTGGAGCTCGACCCCCATCCCGACGGGTTCGGCCCGAACGGCCGCGAGACGGTCGAGCTGCGCCTCGCGCCCAACCCCGGCATGGCGCCCGCGCCGCTGCGCGACGCCGCCTCCGGCGGTGAGCTCTCGCGTGTGATGCTGGCGCTCAGCGGCCTCGGCGAGGCGGCGGGCGCGGGCACGCTGGTCTTCGACGAGATCGACGCCGGCGTCGGCGGCAAGACAGCGCGGGTGGTGGGCGAGCGGCTGCGCGCGCTCGGCGAGGGCCGCCAGGTGCTCTGCATCACCCACCTGCCGCAGGTCGCCTCGCTGGCGTCGACCCACTTCCGGCTGCAGAAGGACGCGAGCGGCGAGCGCGCCGTGGCCACGGTCGAGCGGCTCGACGGCGAGGGGGTCGTCGCCGAGATCCGCCGCATGCTCGGCGGCGAGAGCGCCGACGAGGCGGCCGATCGCCACGCCCGCGAGCTGCTCGCGGCGGCCTGAGGAGCGGTTAACCTCCCACGGTGGCCAGCTCCAGCCGCCGCCGTCTTCCCGCGCTTCTCTCGCGCCGCAACGGAGCGAGGGAAGCCGAGCCGATTCGCGGCGCGGCGCGGCTCGGCCGTCGCACCAAGGAGCTGGTCAAGCGCCTGCGGCCGGGCGACGTCGCCGTCATCGACCACGTCAACGTCGACCGCATCGCCGCCGAGGAACTGCTGGCGGCCGGCGTGCGGGCGGTGATCAACGCCGCTCCCTCCAGCGACGGCCGCTACCCGAACGCCGGCCCGCTGCTGCTCGCCCACTCCGGCGTCGCGCTGATCGACGCCACCGTCGCCGGCGGCGATCCGTTCGAGCTGCTCGAGGACGGCGCCGAGCTGACGATCGACGGCGGCGCGGTCCGCGACGCGAAGGGTGCGGAGATCCTGCGCGGGCACCTGCTCGGCGTCGCCGAGCTCGAGCAGCGGCTGGCCGAGCAGCGGGAGCGGGTCGACGAGGCGCTCGCCGAGTTCGCCGAGAACACCGTCGCCCACGTGCGCCAGGAGACCGACCTGCTGACCGGCGCGATCGAGTTCCCGGCGACCAAGACCTCGTTTCGCGACCGCCACGTGCTGATCGTCGTCCGCGGCGAGCACCATCGGCGCGACCTGAAGGCGCTCAACGCCTACATCCGCGACGTGCGCCCGCTGGTGGTCGCCGTCGACGGCGGCGCCGACGGCTGCCTCGAAGCCGGCCTGAAGCCCGACGTGATCCTCGGCGACATGGACTCCGCCGGCGACGCGGCGCTGCGCTGCGGCGCCGAGCTGATCGTCCACGCCTACCCGGACGGCCGCGCGCCCGGCCGCGAACGGCTGATCTCGCTGGGGCTGACGCACACCGTCGTTCCCGCCGCCGGGACGAGCGAGGACGTGGCGATGCTGATGGCCTACGAGAAGGGGGCGGACCTGATCGTCAGCGTCGGCGCCCACTTCAACCTGATCGAGTTCCTCGACCGCAAGCGCGGCGGCATGTCCTCGACCTTCCTCACGCGCCTGCGGATCGGCGAGAGGCTGGTCGACGCGAAGGGCGTCAGCCGCCTCTACAACCCGCCCTCGACGGTTGCCCCGGCGGCGCTGTTCCTCGTCGCCTTCGCGCTCCTGCTGGCGATCGTCGTGGTCACCTCGCCGGCGCTCAGCGACCTCTTCGAACTGCTCTGGCTGAAGGTGAAGATCTGGCTTGGGTTATAGCGCCCGCTACCACGCGACCTCGCTGATCGCAATCTTCCTCGCGCTGGCGATCGGAATCCTGATCGGCGCCGAGTTCGGCGGCGACACGCTGAGCAACACGCGCAAGGACCTCGAGCACAGCCTGACCGGCAACCTGCAGGACGCGCGGCAGCGCGCCGACCAGCTGAGCGGCGAACTGGGGCGCGCCAACGAGTTCTCCAGCCGCGTCTACCCCGTCCTGGTGCGCGACCGGTTGCGCCGGCGGCGGATCGGCCTGGTCGCCTTCGGCGACCTGCCGGGCGACGTCTACGGGGCGATCGAGGGGGCGCTGGCGCCCGCCGGCGGGCGCCTGGTCGGCGTCGGCGTGGTGCGCGAGCCGGTCGACACCCGCGGCCTCGCCGGCGACCTGGCGAAGACGCGCTTCGCCAGGCTCGCGCGCGAGCCGGACCTGCAGACGGCGCTCGGCGCCGGCCTCGGGCGCCAGATCGTGCGCGGCGGGACGTTGCTGGAGCCCGTGCGCGGCCACCTCTTCTCGCGCGCCAGCGGCAACTTCGGCGCGCTCGACGCGGTTATCGTCGTGCGCGACCAGCCGCAGAACATGGGGCCGCAGCAGCGTGCCGTCGCCGGGCGGATCGAGTCGGGGATGCTGCAGGGGATCGCAGGCACGCACCGGGCCGCGGTCGGCGTCGAGAACACGCACAGCGAACCCTCCTCGGTCTCCTTCTACGTCGCCAACGACCTCACCAGCGTCGACGACGTCGACCTCGTCGCCGGCCGCCTGGCGACCGTCTTCGCGCTGCTCGGCGCCGAGGGGAGCTTCGGCGTCAAGGGCAGCGCCGACCGGCTGCTGCCCGATCTGCTCGAACCGCACGGATGACCTGGATCGGCTTCCCGGTGGGGATCGCCGTGGCGTTGCTGGTGGTCCCGGCGGGGGCGCGCGGCCTGCTCGACGCCGGCCTGGCGCGGGAGAACTTCCGCGGCGCGCGGCTCGCCTTCCCACTCGGCGCGGTGCTGGCGACCGCGGCGCTGGTCGCGCTGGCGCCGCTCGCCTTTCTCGACGACCGCGGCAGCCTCGAGCTGCTCGACCCGGAGCTGCGCCGCTGGCTGCCCTACGTGATCGGCGTCGCCTTCCTCGGCTTCCTCGACGACTCGCTGGGGCGGGGCGAGGCCGCCGGCGCGCCGCGCGGCTGGCGCGGCCACGCCCGGGCGCTGCGCGAGGGGCGGCTCTCGACCGGGGCGATCAAGGCGGTCGGCGCCCTCGCCCTCGCCGCCTACGTCGTCTCCGGCCGCGGGCTCGAATCGTGGCGCTACCTGTCCGAGGTGGCGCTCTTGATCCTCGCCACCAACGCCTTCAACCTGCTGGATCTGCGGCCGGGCAGGGCGGAGAAGGGGCTGGCGCTGCTCGGCGCGGCGCTCTGCCTCGGCGCCTGGACCTTCGCGCCGCTCGACCTGCTCGGCATCTTCGCCGGCCCGGTCCTGGTCGGCGCCGCCTTCACCCTGCGCGAGCGGGCGATGCTCGGCGACACCGGCTCGAACCTCGTCGGCGCGATCGCCGGCGTCTGGCTGCTGACGACCCTGGGCGGGACGGGGCGGCTGATCGCCCTCGCGGCGGTCGCGGCGCTGACCGTTTTCGGCGAGTTGCGATCTATCTCGGCGGCGATCGCCTCGGTTCCGCCCCTGCGCTGGCTAGACTCGCTCGGCAGAGAATGAGTCCGTCCACCAGGCCAGGCGACACCCGCTTCATCTTCGTCACCGGCGGCGTCGTCTCGGCCCTCGGCAAGGGGATCGCCGCGGCCTCGATCGGTCGCCTGCTCGTCTCCCGCGGCTACCGGGTGCAGCTGCAGAAGTTCGACCCCTACATCAACGTCGACCCGGGGACGATGAGCCCCTTCCAGCACGGCGAGGTCTTCGTCACCGAGGACGGCGCCGAGACCGACCTCGACCTCGGCCACTACGAGCGCTTCACCGACGAGAACACCTCGCGCGCATCCAACGTCACCGCCGGCTCCGTCTACAACACGGTGATCAACCGCGAGCGCCGCGGCGACTACCTCGGCGCCACGGTGCAGGTGATCCCGCACATCACCGACGAGATCAAGAACCGCATCCTGATCGTCGCCGAGTCGCAGTCGGTCGACTTCGTGCTCACCGAGATCGGCGGCACGGTCGGCGACATCGAGTCGCTGCCCTTCCTCGAGTCGATCCGCCAGCTCTACACCGACCTGGGGCCGAAGCGCAGCATGTTCGTCCACCTGACCCTGGTGCCCTACGTAGGCCACGCCGGCGAACTGAAGACCAAGCCGACCCAGCACTCGGTCAACGAGCTGCGCCGCATCGGGATTCAGCCGCACGCGCTGGTCTGCCGCTCGGAGGGCCGGCTCGACCAGGACATCCGCCGCAAGATCGCGCTCTTCGCCAGCCTGCCGGTCGGGGCGGTGATCTCGGCCAACGACGTCGACAACATCTACAAGGTGCCGCTGGTCTTCCGCGCCGAGGGGGTCGACGACCTGGTGCTCGACCACTTCGGCATGGAGGGGCCGTCGCCCGACCTGAGCGAGTGGGAGGCGATGGTGCGCCGCGCCGACGAGGCCTCGGGCAAGGTCCGGATCGCCCTGGTCGGCAAGTACGTGCAGCTCGCCGACGCCTACAAGTCGGTGATCGAGGCGCTCGAGCACGGCGGCTTCCACCACGGCGTCGAGGTCGACGTGGACCTGGTCGACTCGGAGAGCTTCGACCCCGAGCGGCTGCAGGAGGCGGACGGGGTGCTGATCCCGGGCGGCTTCGGCGAGCGCGGCATCGAGGGCAAGGTCGAAGCGGCGCGGATCGCCCGCGAGCGCTCGATCCCCTACCTGGGGATCTGCCTGGGGATGCAGATCGCGGTGGTCGAGTTCGCCCGCGACTGCGCCGGCATGGAGGGCGCCAACTCGGCCGAGTTCGACCCGGAGACGCCGTTCCCCGTGGTCGACCTGCTGCCCGAGCAGAAGGAGGTCTCCGAGATGGGCGGCACGATGCGGCTCGGCGCCGACCCGGTGAAGCTGCACGAGGGCACGCGAGCGCGCGAGATCTTCGGCGAGGCGGTGATCTACAAGCGCCACCGGCACCGCTACGAGGTCAACGTCCAGCTGCGTCGCCGGCTCGAAGACGAGGGCCTGATCTGCGGCGGCACCTCGCCCGACGAGCGGCTGGTCGAGATGATCGAGCTGCCCGACCACCCCTTCTACGTCGCCTCCCAGTTCCACCCCGAGTTCAACTCGCGCCCCAACCGCCCCGAGCCGCTGTTCCGCGAGTTCGTCGGCGCGGCGGCGCGCCATGCCGGCGCGCGCCCGGCCGAGGGCGGCGAGATCGAGGCCGAGGCGGAGGATTCCTCCGTCGCCCACTGACGGGTTAGCCTGTCCCGCCGTGGACAGGCTCCGGGAGAGGTTCGTCAGGCTCTGCGAGATCCGTAGCCCGACGGGAGAGGAGCGCGAGGTCGCCGACACGATCGCGGCCGAGTTGCGGGCGCTGGGGCTCGAGGTGAGCGAGGACGACGCCGCGGGCCGCGCGGAAGCGGGGGCCGGCAACCTGCTCGCGCGGCTGCCCGGGCGGAGCGACCGCTGGGCGACGTTCTGCGCCCACATCGACACGGTGCCGCACGCGGGGCAGATCGAGGTGGTCGAGGAGGAAGGAGTCTTCCGCAGCGCCGGCGAGACGATCCTCGGCGCCGACAACAAGGCCGCCGTCGCGGTCTTCATGGAGCTCGTGGCGCGCCACGCCTCCGAGCCGCCCCCGGTCGGTATCGAGTTGCTGCTTACCGTCGCCGAGGAGCAGGGCCTGCGCGGCGCGAAGGCGTTCGACACGGCCGCGCTACGCTCCGAGCGCGGCTTCGTCCTCGACCACGCGGGGCCGGTGGGGGAGGTGATCGTCGCGACCCCCACGCAGCAGAAGATCCGCGCCGACTTCGCCGGGGTCGAGGCCCACGCGGGGATCGAACCCGACGACGGCAGCAACGCGATCGCCGCCGCCGCGACCGCGATCGCGCGCATGCGGCTGGGGCGGCTCGACGAGGAGACGACCGCGAACGTCGGCACGATCGCCGGCGGCACCTCGGGCAACGTCGTGCCCGGCCACTGCGAGATCGTCGCCGAGACCCGCAGCCTCGACACCGACCGGGCGGCGGCGGTGGCCGGCGAGGTCGCCGAGGCCTGCGCCTGGGGGGCGAGCGAGCACGGCTGCGACGTCGACGTGCGGGTCGAAGAGCTGTTTCGCGGCTACCGGATCCCCGACGACTCGCCGTCGCTGGCGCTGGCCGAGGCGGGCCTGCGCCGCGCCGGTCACGAGCCCGTGCGTACCGCGATCGGCGGCGGCAGCGACGTCAACGCGCTGCGGCTCGCCGGGTTCGAGTGCGTGCTGCTGGCCAACGGCCCGAAGGACGTGCACACGGCGAACGAGCGCGTCGCCGCCGCGGACCTCGACGCGATGCTCGCGGTCTGCGAGGGCATCCTCGCCGAGGCGGGCGCCGAGAACGCGGCGGGGTGAGCGGCCGGCTGAAGCTGCGCCGCGGCGTCGTCGTCGGCGCGGACCCGCTGACTGTCGAGGTCGGCGGCGAGCGGCGCCGGGCCTGGGCCGATGAGGCCCTGCTCGGAGAGATGCGCGAGGGCGACGAGGTCGTCGTCAACGTCGCCGCGCTCGACCTCGGTCTCGGCTCGGGCGGGTTCGACGTCGTCCACGTCAACCTGACGCGCGGCATCGACGCCAACCCCGTGGGCGATGCCCACGTCATCAAGCTCAACTACACCTCGCTCCAGCACCCCGTCGACCCGGTCGAGGGCGCGTGGTTCGTTTCGGACGATATGGGCGAAAAAGGAACCTCGCGATTGACTGTGGGGACGATGCCGGTCCTCGTCCTGCCGCTGCACGGGCATCTGGCGCCAGCCGCCTGGGCGGCGGCCCAGGCCTCGCCGGAGCTGAAGCTCGGCTACGTGCAGAGCGCCGGCGGCGCTCTGCCGGGCTCGCTGAGCCGCGACGTCGCCGAGCTGCGCGAGCGCGGCCTGCTCTGCGCGCACGTCACGGCGGCGCCCGCCTACGGCGGAGAGCATGAGGCGCTGAGCGTCGCCGGGGCCCTCGACGCCGCCGCCGAGCAGTTCGGCTGGGGCGCTGCCCTGGTCGGTCCGGGCCCGGGCATCATCGGCTCCGACACCGGCCTGGGCCACGGCGGCATGGCGGCTCTCGACAACGCCCACGCCGCCCTCGCGCTCGGCCTGCCGACCTTCCTTTCACCCCGCCTCTCCGAATCCGACCCACGCGAGCGCCACCGAGGCGTGAGCCACCACACGCTCACCGTGCTGGAGATGCTCCTGGGCGGCGTGACGATTCCGCTGCCGACGACTCATCCCGAGATCGCCTCGAAGCTGACCGAGGCAGCGGGCGCCCATCACGAGCTCACCGAAGCTTCCCCGGACCTGGGCGGCTACATGGCCTCCGGGCTCCCGACGCGAACCATGGGCCGCACCATCGAGCAAGACAAGCTCTTCTTCGCTGCGCCTCTCGCCGCGGGCGCTGCCTTGCGCCGCGAGGAATGAGGCCGGCGCGGGAGAACGGTCCCGCATGGCAGTCGCCACCGAGCCCAAGCACACCGAGGTCGACGCCCGCTTCGAGGGCCTCGTCCTCGACTTCCTCTCCTACCTGGAGCTCGAGCGCGGCCTCTCGCGCAACACGCTGGGCGCCTACCGCACCGACCTGCTGCAGTACGGCGAGTTCCTCGCCGAGCACGAGCTCGACGCGCTGGCGGTGCGGCCGGCCGAGATCGGCGACTTCCTCGCCGACCTGGCGACCGGAAACGGCCGTCCGGCCTGCTCGGCGGCGACCGTGCACCGCAAGACCGCCTGCCTGCGCTCCTTCTACAAGCACCTGCGCCGCGACGAGCTGATCGGCGACGACCCGACCGCCTCGCTGAGCGCGCCGCGGCGGGCGAAGAAGCTGCCGCAGGTGCTCAACTACGCCGAGGTCCAGCGGCTGCTCGCCGCGCCGCGCGGCAGCGACCCGACGACGCTGCGCGACCGGGCGCTGCTCGAGGCGATGTACGCGTGCGGGCTGCGTGCCTCGGAGACGATCGGGCTGGAGATGACCGACATCGACCTCGAGGAGGGCCTGCTGCGGGCGCGCGGCAAGGGCTCCAAGGAGCGGATCGTGCCGCTTGGCCGCAAGGCGATCGCGGCCGTCGCCGCCTACCTGCGCGGCGGTCGGCCGAAGCTGGTGCCGCCGGAACGGCACGAGGCGCGCCTCTTCGTCAACTTCCGCGGCGGCCCGCTGAGCCGCCAGGGCCTCTACAAGATCGTCCAGCGCCACGCCCGCGAGGCGGGGCTCTCCGGGCGGATGAGCCCGCACACGCTGCGCCACAGCTTCGCCACCCACCTGCTGGCCGGCGGCTGCGACCTGCGCGCCGTGCAGGAGATGCTCGGCCACGCCGACATCGCGACGACGCAGGTATACACCCACCTCTCCGGTGAGCGCCTCAAGGAGGTCTACTTCGAGGCCCATCCCCGCGCCACCGAGTAGGGCGTGGTAGAGGTTTGGCCCGCTATGCGGCACAAACCTCTACCACGGTCGGGTAGAACTCGGGGATGCCCGAGCTTCCGGAGGTCGAGACCGTCTGCCGGCAGCTCGAGCCGGAGCTGGAAGGGCGGCGGGTCGAGCGGCTCGAGGTCGACGATCCGCGCTGGTGCCGGCCGATGTCGCCGGCCGAGCTCGAAGCGGCGGTCGCGGGTCGCACGATCGAGGGGCTGGGACGCCGCGGCAAGTACCTGCTGCTGAGCCTCGCCGGCGGGCATACGCTGGTCATGCACCTGCGGATGACGGGGAACCTCGTGCTGGTCGAGGGAGACGACGAGCTCGACCCCTCGGAGGGGATGCGCCTGTATGAGGCCGAGCGCTCGGCCTCGGAGCGCCACCTGCGCGCCCGCTTCGCGCTCGACGACGGGCGCGAGCTCTGGTTCACCGACCCGCGCCGCTTCGGCGAGGCGCTGCTGCTCCGCGACGAGCAGCTCGGCGCCCACTTCGCCCCGCGGCTCGGCGTCGAGCCGCTCTCCGAGGAGTTCACCCCGGAGCTGCTGGGCGAGCTCGCCGCCGGCCGCAGGGCGCCGCTCAAGTCCTTCCTGCTCGATCAGAAGGGGATCGCCGGGATCGGCAACATCTACGCCGACGAGGCGCTCTTCCGCGCCCGCCTGCACCCGCTCTCGCCCGCGGGGTCGATGAAGCCCGAGCACCTGGAGGCGCTGCGCGACTGCGTCGTCGCCGCGCTGCAAGCCGGCATCGACGGCGGCGGGGCGTCGATCGACGACTACCGCGACGGGCGCGGCGAGAAGGGACGGATGCAGGACGAGTTTCTCGTCCACACGCGCGAGGGCGAGCCCTGCCCGCGCGGCGACGGCACGGTCGAGCGGATCGTCGTCTCCGGCCGCTCGACCTATTTCTGCCCGAGCTGCCAGGTGAAGCTGCGGCGCCGGCCGCGGCGTGGCCGTCCGGCGCGCCGTTCATCTTGACTCGGTTATGCCCGGCAAGACCCTGCGAACGGAGGCGATCGTCCTGCGCAGCATCCGCTACGGCGAGGCCGACCGGATCCTCCATCTCTACACGGCGCAGCGCGGCCGGGTCGGGGCGATCGCCAAGGGCGTGCGGCGGACCAAGTCGCGCTTCGGCGGGCGGCTGGAGCCCTTCTTCCGGCTCGACCTGCTGCTGCACGAAGGCCGCGGCGAACTGCTGACGGTGACCCAGGCCGGCACGGTCGACGGCTACCCGCGCCTGCGCGCCTCCGGCGCGGCGCTCGCCGCCGGCGCCCGCGCCTGCGACGCGGTGCTGCGCCTGCTCGACTCGGCCGAGCCCAACCCGCCCGCCTACAACCTGCTCTGCCGCTACCTGGCGCTGCTCGACGACCCCGGCGCGCCGGACGCCGCGTCGCTGCCGACCGCGCTTGCCTTCCGGCTCAAGCTCGCCCTCGCCGCCGGCTTCTCGCCCGAGCTCGCGTCCTGCGCGTCCTGCGGCGAGGCCGAGCACCTCGTCGGCTTCTCCGGCGCCGCCGGCGGGGTCGTCTGCGCGAGCTGCGAAGCGGGCGCCTTCCCGCTCTCCGAGGAGGCGCACCGCTTCATGGTCGACTCGATCGCCCGGCCGCTGGCCGAGGCGCCGGAGACGGGCGAGCGCGAGCTGCGCCAGGCCGAGCGGGCCATAGGCGCGGTCCTCGAGCATCACGCGCACGTGCAGCTCCGGGCGGCCTGAGACCACCCGGCCTATGATCGACAAGTGCCGACGGTGACCACCTTTACCGACCGGATTCAAGCTTGGGAGACGGAGTTCCTCTCCGACCTGGGGACGCCCTCCTACCCGGCGCGGCGCCGGGTCGAGGAGCCCGACAGCCCGCTGCGCACGCCGTTCCAGCGCGACCGCGACCGGATCGTCCACTCCAAGGCCTTCCGCCGGCTGAAGCACAAGACGCAGGTCTTCATCGCCCCCGAAGGGGACCACTACCGGACGCGGCTCACGCACACGCTGGAGGCGTGCGGAATCGCCCGTACGGTCGCCCGGGCGCTCGGGCTCAACGAGGACCTGACCGAGGCGATCGGGCTCGGGCACGACCTCGGCCACCCGCCCTTCGGCCACATCGGCGAGGAAGCGCTCGACGCGGCGCTGCGCGAGCGCTGCGGCAGCGGCTTCCGCCACAACGAGCACTCGTTGCGCGTCGTCGAGGTGCTCGAGCGCGACGGGCAGGGGCTCAACCTGACCGAGCAGGTGCGCGACGGGATCCTCAACCACACCGGCGGCGACCGGCCGGCGACGCTGGAGGGGCGGATCGTCAAGCTGGTCGACCGCGTCGCCTACATCAACCACGACATCGATGACGCGCTGCGCGCCGGGATCCTGCGCCCGGACGATCTGCCGGCGGCGGAGATCGAGCTGCTCGGCCCGACCGGCTCGGCGCGCATCGACACGCTGGTGCGCGACATCGTCGAGCGCTCGACCGCGGAGCGCGACATCGCCCAGAGCGAGGCGATCGGCGGGGCGATGCTCCGCCTGCGCAAGTTCATGTTCGACCGCGTCTACCTGGGCGAGGCGGCGCGCGGCGAGCACGAGCGGGCGCTGCACGCGGTGCGCGGCCTCTTCGACCACTACATGGAGCACCCCGAGGAGGTTCCCGGGGGCGAGCCGGGCGCGAGCGAGTGCCAGCGCGTCGCCGACTACCTGGCCGGGATGACCGACCGCTTCTGCATCGCTCGCTTCTCGGAACTGACCGTCCCCGAGGCGGGGCGCTTCTGATGGCGCTGATCTCCGAGGAGAGCCTCGAGCGGGTCAAGCAGGCGGTGGACATCGTCGAGGTGATCTCCGCCCACTCCGATCTGCGCCGCCAGGGCGCCCGCTGGGTCGGCCTCTGCCCGTTCCACGAGGAGCGCACGCCGTCGTTCTCGGTCGACGCGGGAGAGAAGCTCTACCACTGCTTCGGCTGCGGGGTCGGGGGCGACACGATCAAGTTCGTCGAGGAGAAGGAGGGGGTCGGCTTCGCCGAGGCCGTCGAGCTCCTGGCCGACCGCTACGGGGTCGAGCTGCAGCGCGAGAAGGAGGACCCGCGGGCGGAGGCGCGACGCCGGCAGCGGCGCCGCCTCGGCGAGCTGCTCGACCGCACGGCGGCCTTCTACGCGCACTTCCTCTGGGACGGCGAGGAGGCCGGCAAGGCGCGCTCCTACCTGGCGGAGCGGGGGTTGAGCGAGGAGACGCTGCGCGCCTTCGGCGTCGGCTACGCGCCGAGCGCCTGGGACACGGTGCTGCTGCGCGGCCGACGGGCGGGCTTCGAGGTCGGCGAGCTGCGCGCGGTCGGGCTGGCGCAGAAGGGGCGCAGCGGCGGCGAGTACGACCGCTTCCGCGAGCGGATCATGTTCCCGATCCGCGACCGGCGCGGACGTACGCTCGGCTTCGGCGGCCGGGCGATGCGCTCCGACCAGGGGGCGAAGTACGTCAACACCGCGGAGACCGACTTCTTCCACAAGAGCCGCACGCTGTACGGGATCGACCTCGCCAAGGAGGCGATCGCGAAGAGCGGCCGGGCCGTCGTCGTCGAGGGCTATACCGACGTGCTGGCGCTGCATCAGGCGGGGGTCGCCGAGGTCGTCGGCGTGATGGGCACGGCGATCACCGAGGAGCAGGTGGCGACGCTCTCGGGGATGGTCGACGAGGTGGTGCTGGCGCTCGACGCCGACGCGGCCGGCCAGGAGGCGATGCTGCGGGCGCAGCGCGTCGCCGCGGGGCGCAAGGTGCGCCTGCGGGTCGCGGCGATGCCGGCCGGCGAGGACCCGGCGGAGATGATCGCGGCGGAGGGGGGAGCCGAGCGCTTCCGGGCGCTGGTCGAGGAGGCCGCCGACCTGCCCGCGTTCCAGGTCGGCCTCGTGCTCGACGGGGCCGACGTCTCCTCGCCGGCCGAGCGCGACCGGGCGCTGGGCGAGCTGGCGCCGATCCTCGCCGGGATGGGGGAGACGGCGAGCCGCGACGACCTGGTGCGGCGGGTGGCGGGCCGCCTCGACCTCGAGCCGGCGCTGGTGATGGGCCGGGTGACCGCGGCGCGCCCATTCAGCGGCGGCGGTTCCGCGGAACCGCCTCGGCAGGGCGGCGACGCGGCCGCATCCAGGCGACCGCCCGTGCGCGGGGGCGGCGAGCTGACCTCGCGCGAACGGCGCGAGCGGGCGCTGCTGGCGATGTGCGTCGCGCTGCCCGACGACGGCCGGGAGTACCTGGGCCGGCTGACCGACGAGCACCTCTCGCCGATCGGCGCCCGCGCGGCCGCCTGGCTGCGCGAGCAGCCGACCGACCCGGCCTCCAACCTGCCGCACGACGACGAGCAGCTCGCGAGCCTTATTGCCGAGCTGGTGATCCTCGCCCACGACGAGCCCGCCTCGCCCCAGGCGATGGAGCTCAACTACCTGCTGCTCGAGCAACGCCGCCTCGAGTCCCAGATCGCCGCCGCCGGCGAGGCCGGCGACTACGAGCGCCGCGCCGCGCTAAGCCGCGAACGCGCCGCCCTGGTAGAGCGCATAGCCCGCACGGAGCGGGTTTGAGCGAACGGGAAGGTTCGTTGAGACTGTTGGCGAAGAGTCAGCCATCCTTGATGGGTACGAAGGGAGTAATGGGGTGGAAAACGCGGAGCTCGTGAAGCAAGACGACTGGATCCCGGCGCGCCTGCTGCCGACGGCTGGCATTCGCAACCAAAAAGAGCAGGAGAGACGGGCCGCCTCGGCCCTGTTGGCCGTGATGAGTGCGGTTCCGGACCTCTGCCACGCCCTGCTCTCCCAGATGAAGGCGCCGAAGGGGACGATCTCGACCTACACCGAGCTGCGCTTCAAGGACGGCGACGACAAGCTTCACATTCCAGACGGGGCGGTGGTGATCGAACGTGGTAAGACCCGCTGGTCCTGCCTCGTCGAGATCAAGACGGGCAATGCGGTGCTTGACCCGGATCAGGTCACCCGTTACCTCGATCTCGCTCGTGAGCACGAATTCGACGGCCTTCTCACGATCTCGAACGAGATTCGCAGCGATCCGAAGACGCTCCCCTATACCGTCGACAAGCGCAAGCTCAGGGGCCTCACCGTCTATCACCTCTCCTGGTGGCGTGTTCTGACCGAGGCAATTGTCCAATATCGCTTTCGCGGAGTTGACGATCCCGACCAGGCGTGGATCTTGAATGAGCTGATCCGGTATCTCGACGATGATCGCTCGGGCGCCAGCGGCTTCGAAGGCATGGGCCCGGAGTGGGTCCAGGTGCGCGAAAGCGCGCGGAACCAGACTCTTCGAGCCAGCGACAAGGAGGCGGGCGCGATCGCGTCCCGCTGGGAGCACAGTTCGTCGAGTACCTGTGCCTGCACCTCAGCCAGGAGCTGGGGGTGGATGTCAAGCACCAGCGCCCGCGGGGCAAGGGCCCCGAGGAACGGGTCGCTGGGATCACGGATCGACTCGCCCGAGAGGGGGCCTTGGGGTGTTCGATTCGTGTTCCCGATGCGGTTGGGCCGATCGGCCTCGATGCGGATCTGCGCACCCGCCGAGTGACCACCACTGTCGAAATTGCGGGGCCGAAGGAAGGTCGGCCGAAGACTCGCGTCAACTGGCTCCTGCGTCAGCTCGCCGACGCGCCCGGCGACCTGCGGGTCGAGGTCCGCTTCAGCCAGGTGCGCGCGACGTGCTCGGAGCTCTTATCCGATTGCCTGGACGCGCCGGAGAAGCTCTTGCTCGCAGACGATCCAAAACGAGAGCCACGCTCATTCCTGCTCGCGCACTCCCGACCCATGGGCAAGAAGAGGGGCCGGGCCGACGGGTCGTTCGTCGCCGAAACTCGCAAGCAGACGACCGACTTCTATCGTGACCTGGTTCAGGGATTGATGCCACCTCGAACGAAGGCGCCGAAGCTTCGCGACGACGAGCAGAAGGTCCCAGAGGCCGATCCGCCGGTCCCCGAGCCTCAGGAGAACTCGGAGAGCGAGGCCCGTCGAGAGCGCGAGGCGAGCCTTCAGCGCCTTGCGGACATCATGCCCTTTTCCCCGTAGTAGGGGAACGTACGTTCGCAGAGTTCTGTCCGAAGCGTTTGCCAGGATGGCCTCCCATGGAGAAGGAGTTCCTGAAGGAGCGCTTGGCCGAAGGAATGTCGCTTGAAGCCATCGGCGACATCGCCGGCAAGCATCCCTCGACCGTCGGCTACTGGGTCAAGAAGCATGGCCTTGCGGCGTACAACGCAGATCGTCACGCCCCGAAAGGAAGGCTCGACCGAGGGGAGCTCGAGGCCTTGGTAGCTGCCGGGTTGACCCTCGGCGAAATTGCCCAGAGACTAGGTCGAAGTGTGTCGTCAGTTCGCCACTGGATGAATCGTTACGAGCTGCGCACACACCGCCGTCGGCGTCCTCGCCCCCGGGGCAACCCGAAGCGAGCCGAAATGGTTTGTCGGCTCCACGGAACTACGACGTTTGTGCTCGAGGGGCGCGGCTACTACCGCTGCGCCCGTTGTAGATCGTCAGCGGTATCGAAGCGTCGTCGGAAGGTCAAGCAGATCCTTGTCGAAGAAGCTGGCGGTCGCTGTTCTGTCTGCGGGTATTCACGCTCCCAGGAGGCACTCCACTTCCACCACGTGGATCCGAAGACAAAGGCGTTCCACCTTGGTCATCAGGGTCAATCGCGTTCGCTTGCTCGCTCGAGGTCTGAGGCGGCGAAATGCGTGCTTCTTTGCGGCAATTGCCATGCTGAGGTCGAGGCTGGAATTTCCGAGTTGCCGCTAGAGTTGGGGGAGTCGACGACGATCCGAGGTGGCACTTCGGATTAGCGCGACGTGTTAATCCGGGGTAGCTCAATTAGGAAGAGCATTCGGCCGTTAACCGAAGGGTTGTGGGTTCGAGTCCCACCCCCGGAGCTCTCCGCCCGCGCCGTGCGTGGCGGTCCCCAACCGCTCGACCAGCTCAGCGCCGCGCTCGGCGCCGTCGTGCTCCTGCGACCAGGCCGCGAGCTCGGCGGCCTTCGCGGCGAAAGACGGGTCGTCGAGGATGCGGCGGGCCGACCAGCGGAGCGGGGCCGGGCGGCAGAGGCGCCAGGGGAGCGAGAGGCCGGCGCCGGCCCAGCCGACGCGCATCGCGGTCTCGCTCATGTCGCCGATGAAGGGTGAGATCAGCAGCGGCGTGCCGGCGGCGAGGGCGCGGCAGACCGTGCCGTGCCCGCCGTGCGAGATCACCAGCGAGGCGGCCGGCATCAGCTGGCTGTAGCTGAGCCAGTCGACGAGGAGGGCGTTGGGTGGGACCTCGATCGGCTCCTGCGGCACGACGCGGTTGGTCGTCGCCACGACGCGCAGCGGCTCGCCGGCGAGCGCCGCGAGCGCGGTGCGCACCAGGTGGTTTCGCGAGTCGTGCGCCGTGCTCGGAGCGACCAGCACCAGCGGCTCGTCACCGGGCGGCAGCTCGATCTCCGGATGGGGGAGCTCGAACGTCATCGGCCCGACCAGCTCGACGCCGGCCGGCCAGCGCCGCGGGTACTCGAGCTGCGGGAAGGTCCCGACCAGCGCCAGGTCCGGGCTGATGCCGCCGTGGAAGCGTCCGGTCGGCGCCAGCCCGAGCCGCGCGCGCTGCCTGTTGAGGTCTTCGCGCCCCTGCTCCAGCCCCACGTTCAGGGCCCGCTGCCCTGCTCGCCAGACGGCCCGCCCGAGCGGCGTGCGCGGCGGCCGCAGGCCGACCGCGAAGAAGGGGAGACCCGGCTCGACCACCGGGTAGATGTGGGGGATCAGGGTCGCCCGCGGCACGCCGGCGACCTCCGCCGCCAGCGCCGGCGCGAGCGTGAGGATGTCGCTGACCACGGCGTCGGGCCGCATCTCCTCCAGCAGCGGCAGCAGCGCCCGCGCCGCCGACGCCGCGTGCGCCCCCTCCGGCGAGTCGGGGTCGGGCGGCGGGAACATCCGGTATTCCTCGGCCGCGGCGAAGCCCAGCCCGGCGCCCGCGACCGCAGCGCGCCGCTCCTCCCACGTCTCGACCGTCACCTCGTGGCCGCGCCCGACCAGCGCCCGTCCCAGCGCTATCGCCGGGAAGACGTGTCCCGGATCCCCGAACGCGGCGACGAGGAACCGCATCGGAGCCCCGTCAGGGGGTGTCGAGACCCTCGGCCGGCCTGGTGAAGACGATCTCCGGCACGTGGCAGTTGGGCGAGGTGCGCAGCAGGAAGCGCACCGCCTCGCCGATGTCCTCCGGCCGGATCATCTCCTCTCCCGGCACCTGGCCCTTGGCGAACTCGGTCATCGGCGTGTCGACGAAGCCCGGCGCAAGCGCCGTGCATTGGATGCCGGCGGCGCCGACCTCGCGGTGGGTCGACTGCGTGAAGTTGATCACCGCGCCCTTGGTGGCGGCGTAGACCGAGAGCCACGCCTGGCCGGCTTTGCCGGCGATCGAGGCGGTGTTGACGATCAGCGCCTTGCCGTGCTCGGCGCCCGCCTCGCGCAGCAGCGGCAGGCCCTCGCGCGTGCCGATGACCAGCGCCCGCAGGTTGACCGCGAGCTGCATGTCGAGGTACTTGGTCTGGATCTCCTCCATCGGCGCCCCGATCCCGACGCCTGCGTTGTTGACCAGCGCGTCGAGTCGCCCGTAGGCCTCGCGGTGCCGGGCGAAGACGCCGACCACTTCCTGCTCGTCGGCCATGTTGGCGGCGACGCTCTGCACCTCGAGGCCGGCGCCGCGCAGCTCTTCGGCCGCCGCCTCGAGCTTCTCCGGCCGCCGCGCCGAGACCGTCAGCGCGTGGCCCTCCTCGCCGAGCGTGCGGGCGATCGCCAGCCCGATCCCGCTCGAGGCCCCAGTGATCAATGCAGCTCGCTCAGCCAAGTCCCTCTCCTGACGCTCGTGGTTGCCGCGACGCACCCTATATACCGCCCGCGGGGCTCGCCTGAATAACATGGGCCAGGCATGTCCCGGCGCCATCTCACAAGCGCTCTGCCCTGCCTGCTCGCGGTCGCCCTCGCGGCGACCGGCTGCGGCGGCGGCTCCGAATCCGGCAGCGCGACCGCCGCGACCGCCGCGAGCCGCCCCGCCCCGCCGAAGAGCGAGTTCCCGAAGACCGAAGGCAAGAGCCTCGGCGAGATCGTCAAAGAGGCAGACTCCCACTCCGAACTCGTCGTCTCGCCGGCGGCGGTCGTCTTCTACCGCGGCCGAAACCGCTTCCCGTTCGGCGTCTTCCACCCGGATCGCAGCCAGGTGGACGACGCCAAGGTCGCTCTCTACGTCGCCAAGGTCCCGGCCCCGACGGGCAGCGGGACGGGCGCCGGCAAGAACGGCAAGCCGAAGAAGGGCGCGCTCGCGCGGGCCCGCGAAGAAGCCCTCGAAGTGCCGGCTCGGGGCCCCTACCCGGCGTCGATCGAAAGTCTCGCGACCAAGCCCGCCTACCGGGCCCAGACGACGACCAGCGACCCCGATGCCGCGACGATCGTCTACAACACCGACATCGAGTTCAGCAGCGACGGTGAGTGGCGGATCGCGGCGCTGATCGAGCAGGACGGAGAAACGCTGGCCACGCTGCTGCCGAGCGTCACCGTCGGCGAATTCAAAGGCGTGCCGAAGGTCGGCGAACGGCCGCCGAAGATCCACACGCCAACCGCGTCGGCCGCCGGCGGCGACCTCTCGAAAATCACCACCCGGGTGCCGCCGGATACGCAAAACCGGGTCGATTTCGCCGACGCTCTGGGCAAAGAACCGATATTCCTCTTGTTTGCGACCCCCCAGTTCTGCCAGAGTCGAGTATGCGGCCCCGTCGTCGACGTGGCCGAGCAGGTGAAACAACGGTTCGGAGACGAGGCTGCGTTCATCCATATGGAGATCTACGAGAACAACGATCCGAGCAAGGGCGTGAGGCCGCAGGTGCGCGCATTTCACCTGCCGAGCGAGCCGTGGCTGTTCGCGATCGACCGCAATGGCGTGATCAGGGCGGAGATCGAGGGCGCCTTCGGCGTGGACCGACTGACTAAGGTCGTGGAGGATGTGATCGGAGAATGAGCGAGAAGACCGCACCGGACCCCGAGCTGCTCGCGTCCTTCGCCGAGGAGGCGCGGCGGCGCTGCGACGTGATTGCGGCCGGCCTCGCCACCGAGACCGAAGACTTCGAGACCCTGCGTGCCGAAGCGCACGCGCTCAAGGGCACGGCGGGAGCGGTCGGCCTGCGCCGGCTCGCCGAGCTGGCAGGGCTGATGGAATCGGACCTCGCCGAAGCGAAGAAGTCCGGTGAGCTGCGTGGCGGTCGCTCCCAGCAGATCGCCGACGCCGCCAAGGCTCTCTCCGAAGGCGCCGGCGCGGCGGCGCAGGGCGAAGAGGAGCCGCCGGACGTGGGCCGCTCGCTGGCCCAGCTGTTCAGCGCCTAGCCTGTGCTCGTCGAGAAGGTGCAGATCGCCGGCGGTGGCATCGCCGGGCTGGCCGCGGGCGTGGCGTTGCGCGAGCGCGGGGTGGAGGTCGAGATCCACGAGAAGTTCGCCGAGCTGCAGGGCCGCGCCACCGGCTTCTCGATCTGGGCCTACGCGATCAAGCGGCTGCAGGAATGGGGATTCGACCGCGAGCGGCTCGACTCGGTCGGACGCGAGATCGTCGAGTCCCACATCGTCGACGACGAGGGCCGGCCGCTGATGACGCTGCCGGTGCGGAAGGCGTCGGAAGAGGTGGGCGCGCCGAGCATGGACGTCGACCGGCGCCGCCTGCAGGAAGCGATGCTCGAGCTGATCGGCGGCGAGCGCTACCGCTTCGGCTCCGAGGTGACCGGGGTCGAGCAGAGCGCCGACGGCGTCGCCCTGGTGCTCTCCGACGGCTCGCGCGCCGAGGGCGAGCTGGCGCTCGGCGGCGACGGGATCCACTCGATTCTCCGCGACCAGGCGCTCGGGCAGAGCGTCGATTTGAAGCGCTCGCGCTACGAGGTGATCGAGGGGATCGCCCCGTTCGACGAGCGGTATCTGCCGCGCGGCCGGCACGAGCAGGTGTGGGGCTCGAAGGCCCGCTGCGGCGTCGGCTGGGTCAGCGACGAGAGCGTGCGCTGGTTCCTCGGTGGCCGCGGCATCGCCCTCGTCGACGATCCGCCGCTTTCCAAGGACGATCTGCTCGCCCGGGTCGAGGGCATGCCGGAGATCGTCAGCGCCGTGCTCGAGGCGACCGACGAGGAGCAGATCGTGCGCACCGAGGTGCGCCACGGCTACCCGCCGAAGCGCTGGCACGACGGCCGCATCGTGCTGCTCGGCGACGCCGCCCACACTCTCTCGCCGTTCGCCGGCATGGGCGCGTGCTCGACGATCGAGGACGTCGGCCACCTGGTCCGCCTGCTGGAGGAGTCCGACTCCCTCGACGCGGCGCTCGCCGACTTCCAGCGCGAGCGCGAGGGCGACGTCTCCAAGATCGAGAAGACCGGCCGCCGCAACGAGCGCATGATGATGCCGACGAACGCCCTCTTCTACTGGATCCGCAACGAGGTCCTGGGCCACACCCCCGACGAGAAGCTCCTCGCGATCGCCGAGGACATGACCGGCGCCGAGTAAGCCCCGGCGTCCGCCGCGCGAGCCAACCGCCCGCTACTCTCGCCACCAACGGGGCGGTAGCTCAGCTGGTTAGAGCAGCGGACTCATAATCCGTCGGTCGAAGGTTCGAGTCCTTCCCGCCCCATTCGTCTCAGGCCGCGAATACCTGCTTGCCGCGGATTTCGACTTTGTAGTCGGCGGGCAGGAGGATGGCGGGCTGGTCGTCCTTGGACTCACGTCGTCGAGTCAGCAAATGCGCGAGGAAGGCGAGCGGGCCACCGCGAGGAGCGGCGACGATCTCACGTCCATCTGGATAGACGATCGCGAGCGGCCGACGATCTTCCACGGCTTCGGCAAGGATCGAATCGAAGCCCTGCTGGTCGGTGGCGATGAAGGTGGTCCCCTCGGGATAGCGATCAGGGTCGACCACGGCCTCAACCAGCCGTTCGTTTGCGATTTCGCCGGCCCGAGTGAACTTGCTGCGCTTCATCGGGCGGCGAGCTTGGGTTCGCTTGCTGCGTGAAACTCGGTCACCCACTCCCGCGGCACAAAGGTCGGTCGGTCGCGCTTGCTGCGGAGACGGTCGGCGAGCCAAAAGAGGCCGAGCACGACCAGGAGGGCAGGTCCGGAGGCCGTCGGCGGCCGAGCTACGACATCGGAACCGTCCGGAAAGACGATGGCGATCGGCCTACGCTTCTCGATTGCCTGCGACATCAACGCCGAGGCATCGGGCGAATCGGCCGGGATCAGCACGGTCCCATCCGGGTAGCGTTCATCGCTGGCAGGATCGACGGCGATTTCGCTCAAGAGGTCGAACGCGGCGTCGGTGCCTGGCGTGTTCTTGCTGCGCTTTGGCCCGTTCATGAACCGGCCCGCTGGGCCGCGGTTCCTATGCAGTGGCCCCTGCGCGATGCTGGGCGTGCGCGTAGAGAGTCTCCGGTGCGATGTCGGCTTCGTTGGGCCAGACGATCGTGCCGGCGTCGGGGTCTGCCCGTAGCTGGCGGAAATACTCGGGATCGCGCAGCGGCTCGAAGATGCCGCCGTAGTCGTGCAGGTAGGACAGGTCGACGTCGGCGCTCGTCGAATCCTCGAAGCGCACGTGCACGACATAGCCCTCCGTGGGCGTTGCCTCGATCAGCATTGGCGTACTTCTCATGGCATCGATGGTAGAGGGCTTATCCCAGCGGATCAATCGGGTGCGGCGGCTTGTGCTCGCGAGCCAGGTTCCAGTTCTGTCGTAGCTCCTCTTGATGCTCTTTCGCCCATTCGGTCACGAGCTTCTGGGCGCGGCGAGACAGCCCGCCTGCGATCAACTCAAGGTTGTCGATGTCAAACGACGCCTCGTCGTCTCCGTAGGTGGCGTGGAAGTGCGGCCGACCCTCGTGCTGGGGCTCGTCGAAATACATCCAGATCACGATCCCGTAGAAGCTGCTGATTCGCGGCATAGGTTCCAGTCTCGCAGGGCGAGGGGACGGATTGTCTGCGGTGGCGACAGGACGGACTCGAAAAACTTGGTCCCGAAATTGGTCCCCGACTCCACCGAACTCAGCCGACCTCCATGGACGTGATTCGCTCTATCAGGCCAGATTCGGCTCTATAGAGGGGTTTCGGCGCGACTCATAATCCGTCGGTCGCTGGTTCGAGTCCAGCCCGCCCCATCGAGGAACTGCGCTAAAGAGTCAAGTTAGTGCGGCTCTCGGCGAGGGTTGCGACGCGCTGCGCGACCGCTTCAAGGTCGTGCCCAATCTCGAAGTCCCAGATACGCTCCACGGCCCACCCGAGC
>Ga0210096_1000095_pt1 | contig 41131 bp, 43 predicted proteins | sample China_Galinas_PW_4_FD_184864 | JGI IMG/M metagenome (GOLD analysis project Ga0210096, IMG submission 184864) | Wetland microbial communities from San Francisco Bay, California, USA, that impact long-term carbon sequestration - China_Galinas_PWA_D2... | ecosystem: Environmental > Aquatic > Marine...
GACCAGGCAGGATTGTGCTATGCAGGGAGAATCTATCTCTTGATTGCCTGACCGCTCAGGAAGGTCCGAAATCGGGCCTCATTTTGCCGTTGAAGGTCTTTCCCTGGAGTTCCGGAAAGCCGCAACTTCAGACATTCAATAACGTCTCACATAAGGGGCGCGCAGCGAAGTTGTGCGTCCCAGCCTGAAGGGCGACTTGATGTGATTGTTATGCGATTTCGTTTTCAACAAAACCCACTAACTCATTCACTTTGGACCGATTATATGGCGTGTAGAATTCGTCTTTATGCAACCTAACGCGGTTGTTCAAAATAGAAATTCCCGCCATATTTTCAAATTTTTCCTGGAGGCGTCCAATAAGTATTTTTTCTGCAGCGCGGATCCTTCGTTTTTGATTACCATCACATTCTCTGTATTTCATCCACTGTTGATAGGCAACAGTTATATCCCATTGCTCGGGATTCTTTAAATGTTTGCGTAATTGGTTGTCCGTTCCGCTGTAGCCCAAGTGCTTTCCAAGCCGTGTTACAAGGTTGTTACACCCGATGTTTGGGTTTCCAGTTTGACCTGCATAGAGCTTTACTTTTCCGTTTTTTCGACAAATGGCGACATAAAGACTCAACCATCTTTGGGTCGCTTCTCTGCTGAATTTGAACTGATGTATCGTCATTTTCTACGCATAACGATTAAGCCCAGCTGCGGCGAAGCCGTCCTACTTAATCTCCTTTTTAAGCTTCATTACTCTCAAGCTGAATATAATTATTCATCTCTTTCAGAAATTGTTGATATCCAGCCTTAAAATTCTCTACCTGCGGACGCATCTCATTCCAGTATATTGAGTTTGCCTCGTCTGCTTCTTTTACTGCCACAATTATATCGTCCTTTTCGCCATTCTGATGCGCATACTCTTCTTTTAGAGCTGTAATCTTAATCTTGCCGAATCGCTTCTTTAGTACCTTTCGCGTTTCAATTGAGGACTGAGTGATATCAGTTGCACATTTTATGAGAGGTGAGTCGGCTGGCAAGAAAATCACGAGCCGTTGGTAGCTTTTCATAATTTCAGCAATGTCTTTATAGAATTCACTCTGGTACTCGAATAATGATTTACCGCCGTCCATCGGTAAATCTCCAAAGTTGATCGCAAGCATCTCATAATAGAACGCGGTCACTTCATCATAGAAACTCATCAAAAGATTCTGCTTAGAATCAAGAAACTGCATTTGCCTTTCTTTTTCAAAAGAGATGGTAGCTTTAACGGATTCGATTTTCTTCGTTATTTCTTCTACATCTTCCTTCGTCGCGAGGTTCTCTCCCTTTTTCCTAAGATAGCCAGGCATAAATTCGCGCAATAGAAACCCGACTATAACAGCAACTATGATTTCTAGAATACTCATCTGATGATTGTTATCCGCTATAGCGTCTATGTAGCCTAGACATTATGACTTCCGCAGCTAGAGGCTGACCCCCGCCTCAATCGGGGTTAGCCTGTAAGGGCCAGAGCCGCAGCGTGCTCTCGGCACAATCGATTATCGAGCTCGGAGGTCAGCCATGAAACAGTCTAGCACCCCTCTCTACGTCGGTCTCGATGTCCACAAGGATTCCATCGCCGTCGCCTACGTTCCGGATAACCGGGATGCGGAAATCATTACCCTCGGCACCATAGGTACCCGCCAGTGCGACATCGACAAGCTCATCCGCAAAATGAAATCCCGATCCATGCACCTGGCCTTCGCCTATGAGGCCGGCCCCTGCGGCTACTGGCTTAGTAATACCTACCGTCTACGGTTGCGCAGAGAGTATACACACTCATGACACACCCGATCGGATCATCACAGCATCAGGTCGATTACAAATCCGGCTTATCCAGAGCCGTTGTGAGCGACTGACCCGCTGTGTGCGCACTTCATGAAGGCCAGGTGCAACAAGCACCAGCAACAGGCCGGATATACGACTGCAACCGATCCACCTGTCTTGTGCTGCTCAACACTCTCTGCTCTTGCAGGGGGAGTCCATATACGACTTGTTAGCCAGTTACTTCGCGTATGAATAAGGCCGTATGCTCCCCAAATGCTACATCTTGGTAGAATTTGGAATCTTCATCCTTACGCACCAACTGATTAGGTTCGAGATTTTCAAACAAGGCATACTTCTCAGCCAGCGGCTTGAATTTGTCGCCCCTAACCGTAATGCCATTATAAAATAGCAGCGCCAGTTCAGGATTGGATAATTGAGCGCGAAGAATTCCAGAGTAGTCCGATTTTCTTGGGACACTACTTTCATCTATATACTTTAATATCCGATATATATTTCTATAATAGTGACCTAACTCATGAGAGTGTTTTTCATAAAACTTCTCATAACATGAAATAAGTCCATCCTTATATTTCATATGATCTCCTCTCAGTGCCGGTTCAAAATATTTTTTTAGCCTTTCGTAGAACACTTTTAGGCAATCGCGTCCTGAAGATGTGACTTCACCATTAACTCTAAGATCTATTCCTTTGACGATTTCATGGTGCAGAGAAACCATATTGAAAAATCTGTTCTCGAAATTCTGCAATTTAATTGATTCATTTTGGTCTTTTAGTGCCGCCGCGGATTTTCTCATTTCTGACGATGACACACGCAATTCACGACTCTGAATCCATAGGGTTAATAACAAAGCAGCAAGGCCAAAGAATGCGAACACTGAACCAAGCACCCCACCAACATAGTCGCCAAATTCCGCCCACTGCGAGTGATTTTCAGAGAGTGAGTTCCCGAATTGATGCGCATACAGCACTACCGTTACGCAACCTATTACAAGAGCAATAGCTGCGACAAGCAGGAGCATACTTCCAAAATTCTTTAAGACATGCGAATCGTTTTGTGGCATCACATCGGTCTTTGGCTATCAGGTATTAGGCTGACCCAGCGGTCAGACTAAGTAAGTTGCTGGAAATTCTGATATTCATTAGTTTTGACACCCATTTCAGAAAGTTATCTGTTTTTTGTCCGCATAGTATGCGGAATGATATGCGGACTGAGAAAATATGGCGAACTGAACAGTCTTGAAAATTCTGGATGGCAACTTTCAGTACATCCATGCCATTCAATAAGTTACGTTGAATGACCGGGTTTGAGCCGATTCCAGACCCTCATGAGGGCTGCCCCTGGTGGTACAGGCTGTCAAAATCCGGGTTTCTCGCCCCAGAGGTCCTTAACGATCTGCTCCTTGCCATCTGTCAGCCATTCAGGGATCTGGAACTTCACAAGATCCGGATCGACAGGCGGCCTCGTGGAGACAGTGCGCCCGGATATGCGCTTATACATCTCATCCAAATCTATGTCATGGTTGGCCTTGAGTGTTTCGTTAAACTGATCTGCGATAATCCAGTCGCTCAAACCGGAAAAAAGAGTGAAGGTCAATAATTGCAGGACCTCGGCAACATCCAGCTTGGATAACCCATTTTCATCGTGTAGATGGCCCGCAATCGCCCGCGGCATGTCGCTGTAGAGCCAGTCATGCAGAAAACATTTTATGGCTTCCTCGCTGAATAACCGGAGGCCGTTTTTATGGTCGGGACGCTCGAGCAATCCATCCACCTCCGTGCTGGTCTGTTTACCTCGCCACTGCTGGGCGGAAATAGCGTCCTGCCTATTACGCCAGGCAGAAGCCGCCCGCAGGTCGATCAGCCATCGCTTTCCAGGACCGCCACGCTGGATATAGGGCATACCCTTCCGGAGCCAGCAGTCGATAGTCTTTACCGAAACGTCAAAAAAAAGTGCCGCATCCGCTTTTGATGCGTGATATTTGTCTGTGATGTTCTCAGTCATCAGGAACCGGAACCCCTTTGGAAAATTCAGTAACTAGAGAAACGTCAGGCGTCGTGGTACCCGCTCGGCCACCTTGCCAGAAGGACCCGCGATGGTCACACCGCCGCACCTGTGGCGCCGGCAGAGCGCGGATGGCTTTTTCCAGGGCGTTAGAGTCCATCATGCCCGCTGCCTCCGCCAGGCCTTCGCTTTCTTGATTTCGCAGTACTTGAGCCATCGGGCTTGCTCGTCAGTCGGCATGACCGGTTCCAGTCCCCGCCAGGAATAAGGAGGTTTGCTGCCGAATTTTTCCTGGTAGGCGTAGAAGGCCCAGCCGTCCTTCCGGTTGCGTCGGCGTGCCTGCCACAGCATGGCGAGATACCAGCTGCGCTGCTGCTCGGCAGTGAACTGCTGAGTACCGTCTGCCTCATCGCCGTACCCGACCAGCCGGCCGTCGAGATAATGCACTGTTGCCTGCCGGGTCTGTCGGTCGAGGCCGCAGGCTGGGCAGGTCATCTGATCCGGTTCCAGGACATAACCGCATTCCTTGCAGGTCACGGCCCTGGTCTGTTTGCGCTTCGCCTTCGTGCTGGTGCGGTCCTGGTCGTTGAGGTCGGGAACGATGAAGTGCTGCGGCAGCCCGAAGCGCAGGGTGTTGCCGGCATGATCCAGAATGATGGCATTGTCCTTGCCGTCATCAGGTCGCAGCACCCTGCCGGCCTGCTGGATGTACAGCATTTCCGATAATGTCGGCCGCGCCATGATCGCGCAGGATGCTGCCGGCACGTCGAAGCCGATGCCCAGCACGTTGACCGACGATAGAACCTGCACTTCATGCTGGCGGAATGCCCTGATTATCCGGTGGCGTTCCGTCGCGTCGGTGTAAGCGTCCAGGTGTTCGGCATTCACGCCCGCGTCGCGGAAATCCTGGACAATGGCCTTGCTGTGCGCGATGTCCACGGCGAAGCATAAGGTCTGCCGGTCGGCTGCCTTTTCCTGCCAGGTGGACACGATGTCGCCGACCAGCTCCTTGCGGTTGATCGCCTTGGATAAATCGCGCTCGATGAAATCGCCGTGCCGGGTGCCGATGGTATCCAGCACCCGCCGCATGGCATCTGCACTCGGGCAGTAGGCGTGAATCGCCCCGACCAGATCGCCGGAGCGCATCAACTCCTGAATCGACGGCCCGCGTATCAGGTTGCTGAAGTGCTGCCCGAGGTCCTCGCGCATCGGGGTGGCCGACAGGCCCAGTACAGGGATATAGAACCACTCGTTCATCAGCTCGATGTGCGCCTTGTGCAAAATATGGCACTCATCAATCACGATGAAGTTCGCGAACGGTGTCCGGCGCGAGCGGATGGTCTGAATGCTGGCGACGGTGGCCTCATCGGTCGGGCGCATGTCGGTGTTCTCGCCTTGAAGGATCCCGACCTGCAGGCCCATGTCTCGCAGGGTGTCGGCTGCCTGGTGCACCAGCTCGATGCGGTCCACGATGAACAAGGAACGCTTACCGGCCTGCGCCATTTCGTGAATGATGTCGGCCGCGAGTACGGTCTTGCCGCTGCCGGTCGCAAGTGCCGCTATCTGGCGCAGGTGCCCGGCATCAAAGCCGCGCTTGAAGGCATCCTTGACCGCCTGCTGGTATGGTCGTAGCTCATACATGGCGGCGGCTCCATTGCCGAGCACAGAAGTGATCCGCGTCGCCCATGACCTGCATCACGTCGGTGATTGTCCTGCCGTCGCAGTGATCGTGCGCACAGTAGAAACCGGGCCACCCCTCGCCGATCAACAGCACGGTCGAGGTGTCCAGATCGTGCGACGTGTTGCTGTGCTCGCCCTCCCACGGGCACCGGACCGCATGACGTTGACTGCCGTTATAGGTGCCCAGCGGCCGGCGATACAGGCCATGCGCGGTGAACCAGGCCACGGCGTCCAGGGTGGCGTAATCGCCGGCGCCCTCGACATGGATATACCTTATGCCTGTTCGTGGTTCTGCTGCTGCCTGCTGCCGCCTGGTGTAGAAGTTCGCCACGCCTTCCAGGCATCGCGTGGAAACCTGCCGCCATTCCCTCGGGATTGAATGGAACCGTGCCTGCCGGTGCGGTCGGTCCGGTGAGTTCTCGCCCTTGCGCTTGATTGTCCCGTACAGGGTGCAAATCCGGCCAGCGTTAAGGACAGCCCGGTCGAACTTGACCGACTCACCGCTGTGATCCGCTGCCAGGCCGCCGTAGATTGTTGCCAGCATGTCGCGGACCTCGGCCGTGTTTGGTAGGTGCGTGCGATACAGCAGGTGTGCCCCGTTCCCCGAGATGGCGACCAGCGGGTGCGGCCAGGTCATCGCCCGGAATACCTGGGCGGCTTCCTGGGCAGCGGCGATTGCTGCGGCCAGCTCGGCATCCGTTGCAGATGTATCCGTTGGCCTTACGGGGTCGAAGTCGAACAGCAGACGGGTGTACCACTGCACGTCATCGTTGCGGATCGGCTCGCCGGTCATGCAATTACTCACCGCACGCTGGGTCGGCCGGTTCAGACTGGTGAACAGGTTGCCGGTCGGGTAAAGATCGGCGGCGGTGGACAGCAGGTCGTCGGCATTGTCGAACCAGCCGGTGCGCCAGGTGCCGGCGTGCTGGTGCCGCAACTCGACCACCCCGTTGTCGGTGAATGCCTGCCTCATGTACCGGGTGTATTCATTCATCGAGAGCACCGCGCTTCACCGCGTCGGCCAATTTCTCGCCGTCCGGCCCAAAATCCCCCCCCTTACCCTGTAGTAACGTAAGGGGTTTATTATCTGACTTTGACTTGTTCAGCATTTGCTTCGATTTAATTGAAGCATTTGCTTGAGCATTTGCTTGCCGACTTTCACCGGATTTCAGCCCGCCACGGCGACCGGCTTTCCGGCGTTTTTCTCGGATTTCGAGACTACGGGATATTTGCGCGTCCAGGCGCGGCAGCGTCCAGGCCCCGTGCTCAATAGTAAATATCGGCTCGATGGTGACGCGGGCCTTGCGCCATTTCCGGAGTGACAGACCGGCCAATCTGGCAAGCTGGGTATCGTCATCGGGCAGCGGTATCTGCCGGTGGCAATAGGCACAGATCAGATCGAGGTATATGCCGCGCTCCTCGTGCGTCAATGCCTGGGTTTCTGCCCGGTAGTCGCCAATATAGAACGGGAACCAGATGTTCGTCCGGTCAGTCATGGCCGCGCCCTTCCAGTTCCTCGATACGCCGCCGGAGCCGGTCGTTTTCCCGGCTCATGTCCGTATTCCATACAAGATCGGGCGCGATCCAGCGCGCCAGTCGATGGCGCATAAGGGTGAAGGCAATGCGGATATGCGTTATGATGTGCACGTCGCCATCCGCTGCGATATGTCCGCTAAGGCATTGAGAGACCCGCCCCGACAGGCGGGTTTTTTATTCTGGGGCGTGGGCATTAGGCGGCCTGATTTCCGTCATTACGGCAGGCCGCGATAAACGCATCCTCATCCTCTGGAAGGATTCTGATTACACGGTCGCTGATATGTGTTTGCCGCAGGATGCCGGCGTTGACCAGTTCGTGATATTTGGCCTTGCCGATTTGCCAGCGGTCGCGGAACTGCTGTGGCGTCAGTGGTTGACGGTGCTCCATGGTATTTCTCCTGAGTTATTACAAGACTCAGCAGAAATATATGGTCGTCAAAATAGAAATGTCAGGGACAGATAGTGTCGTTATTTGTCCGTATGCGGGAGGATTCTAGGAATGTGTACGCCTTTTTTTCTCTGTTCGCTGATATATCGACTCAGGCATTTAAAGCAGGCCTCGGGAGTAGGAAAACCGTGTTTTTCCACGAGAATAGCTATAGCCTTTTCACGGCTTACTGGACCGACCGGCTTTAATGTTTCAAGGTCATAGGTGCCCATCGTTAAATCCAGATAGTCCCAAAATATTTTTGCACTGTCATATCGAGGAGTTTTTTCCCCTTTTTTCGTCCATCCGAGATATCGAGCAGCAGCGCGGAGCCTTTCATTTGTACTGCCTTCCCCGGTTCTATAAATTCTGTACGCTTCCTTTTCGCGCTCGCACTGTCTATTGAAAAGGTATTTATAAAATATCGCTTCCTCTTTGTCTGACAGGCGCCGTCCTTGCTGGAGCTTGATGTATGCCAGCCAGAAATCGCCGACCTCGAAAATTTTCTCGATGTCATTCATCGAGCACCGCCAAAATGTGTGATTCCAGGATTTGTAATGCCTCGATACGCTCCCGCTCATACTCCGCCTTGTTGTACACGGCCATAACGCCTTCAAGGGTATGATTGAGTACCCGTTCAACGATGAAAGGCTCTACGCCGTTGTCGTTCATTCTGGTGGCCGCTGTCCGCCTCAAATCATGCGGAGTGAATCGCGGCTGAATCTCGTGCTTTTCACACCAGCGCCTCAGCCAGGCTTGAATATTCGTCGGGGTGCTGGAAGGGAAGGGGAGTTGCGCCTTTGCGGATTCTGTCAGGTGTACCCAATGGGGGCGGCCGTTTTTTGATAGTGCGGCCGGAACAATCCACCTATCGCTGTCCCGGTGGCCTTTTTGGGCTTCGCTAATCCTGAGTCCTGTCAGTAACAGGAACCGCAATAATCGGGCGTTGCCTTTCGGCTCGGTCCATAACCGGCGGATTTCATCATCTGACAGGACACGGGCGCGGGGAACAGGTTTATACCCGGCCACCCGGCGGGAAACGTCGGTCATCGGGTTAACGTCGATGTACCCCAGTTCCACGCCGTAGCCGAACACCTTTTTTAGGTGCGAACGAAGGGCGTCCGCTGTCCGTGGGCCGCGCTTGCTGTAGTCCTGCACTAAACCGACCAGTTCGGCGCGGGATACATCCCGGACCTTGCGGCTGCCTAGCCGGGGGATGATGGTCTGTTTGAAGTAGCCCTCAGCAAAATGCGGCCGCTTGAACTCCCGGCGTACAACTTCATCAAGGTACTTGTCCGCCAGCGTTTCAACGGTGACATTTGAAACGTCCTGTTTTAACTGGTACTCGGCGGCCTTAAGTCGGGCCTCCTTCAACTTCATGGCGGGGTAGGGGTCCAGTGTAATGATCTGGGTTTTGCCTTGCCGCTTGCGGCGTATAATCCAGACCTTGGAACCGCCCCGATGAACACGCAGGTAAAGCCCATCACCGTCATTTAACCAACGGTCTTTGTCTGTTGCCGTGGCAACACGTATTTTGGCGTCCGTTAGCTTACCCATCAGATACACCTCCAGATACACTTTCGTAGTGAACTGAGGGGAAATATAGCGAACTGGGCCGAACCTTACAAGTAGGAAAAACAGTAAGTTATGAAAAAATATCCAGCAGTTTCAGTGCTATTTATTTGCATGGGCAATATCTGCCGTTCACCCACGGCGCAGGGCGTATTTCGGCAACTGGTCGAGCGTGAAAAGCTCGTCGACCTTATCCGGATCGATTCTGCCGGAACCCATGCCTACCATATCGGGGAAGGTCCGGATGACCGGGCCGCGGAGGCCGCCCTGCGGCGTGGTATCGATATGGGCGATCAGCGTGCCCGCCAGGTCAAGACAAGCGATTTCATGGAGTTCGACTATGTGCTCGCAATGGACCGCGGTAACTATGAAGATTTGCTTTCCCTGTGTCCGCCGGGGCAATTGTCCAGGCTGCGACTTTTCCTGGAGTTTGCGCCCGGACTGGATGTCACAGACGTACCTGATCCTTATTACGGCGGTGCAACGGGCTTCGAGCGGGTACTGGATCTTGTTGAACTGGCCGCGGCAGGACTGCTGGCAGATATCCGCCGGCAGCACAAAATCTAGATCCTGGCCTGAAATGACAGTGTCGGGCGCGGTACTAAAAGCGTGCGGCACCGCCGACCATTTTTATTCAGAGACCGCCTTGTCCCGTTCCGGGCCGGTTGTTGCCGTTGCAGCATCCGGAGTCTGATTCCCCGGAGACGACGGTTGTTCGGTATTGCGCGGGTGCTGGCCGACAGCCGGCTGTGGTGTGCCGGCGGGTGGTGAGGCCGGTACCATCTCAGCGGATGCAGACGACTTTTTGTCCGTCCTGACCGGCAGCTCTTTCTCCCTGCCAGCCTCGCCCCGCGTTTCAGTGACATTGCGGGTATTGTCATTCGTGGCGGCAACATTCTGTTCACGGCGGGTCCGGCCCTGTCCGGAAGCACGCCGTCTGCCACCCCGGCGTCCCCGGCGTGAACCGCGACCCTGCCGGGTATCGTCCTTGCCCGGTTCTGTTTGTGATTCCGCTGTCTGGTCAGCCCCGAGTGCCGAATTCTGCTGTTTCTGTCTGTCCGGTTGCTTGCCTTGCCGCGGCCGGGACTGGGAGGCAGACTGCCTTGTCTGACCGCCTGAACGCTCTCCCGCCTGCCGCTCGCCGGGACGCCGCCTGCGCTGCGAGGGCTGGCGTCTGGCGCCACCCTGAGCGGTTCCTGGGGTGCGGCTTCTGCTCCCCTGTTCCGGACGTCGGGTTTCCTGCCCGCTCTCCGGTTTGTTTTCCGTCTCATCGCTGCCAAACAGACCGGCTACCAGGCGCTTGAGCAAACCGGGTTTCTGCGGCGCTTCTCTCACGATAGGCTGCTGCGGTTCCGGTACCGGCCCGGTCGGGGTGACTGAACTGACGGCGGGTGTTTCCGGGCTGGTTTTTTCCCGTTCGATCATGGGCGGTTCTTCTGTTTCAAGGGGTTCCCGTGCCATGTGGTAGCTGGGTGCGGGCCTGGACTGTTGTGACTCGTCCTTGCGGATGCGCTGGATATCGTAGTTCGGGGTCTCCAGTGCCGGTGAGGGAATGAGCATGACCAGGATTCTGTGGCGGTTTTCAAGCGCGACCAGCAATTCACGTTTTTCATTGAGGAGGTAAGTCCCGACGTCAACCGGTACCCGCGCCACGACGCGCAGGGTATTTTCCTTCATAACTTCTTCCTCGATGATTCTAAGTATCGAGAGCGACAGTGATTCCACGCCCCGGATCGTCCCCTGACCGGTACAGCGCGGGCACACGACCTGGCTGGATTCACCCAGCGAGGGACGCAGTCGCTGGCGTGACATTTCCAGCAGTCCGAACCGGGATATGCGCCCGATCTGCACCCGTGCGCGGTCCATCTTGAGTGCGTCCCGCAGTCGGTTTTCCACTTCCCGCACGTTGCGGGCCGGCTGCATATCGATGAAGTCGATGACGATGAGACCGCCCAGGTCGCGGATCCGCAACTGACGGGCGATTTCATCGGCTGCCTCGAGATTGGTGTTCAGCGCGGTTTCCTCGATGTCTCCCCCTTTGGTAGCACGGGCGGAATTGATATCGATCGACACCAGGGCCTCGGTATGATCGATCACAATGGCACCGCCCGAGGGCAGCGTCACTTCCCGCTGGAAGGCCGACTCGATCTGTGACTCGATCTGAAACCGGCTGAACAGCGGTATCTTGTCCTGGTAGAGTTTCAGCTTGCCCAGATTGTGCGGCATGATCCGTTCCATGAATTCACGCGCGGTCTCGTAAACCTCAGGGCTGTCAATCAGGATTTCGACGACATCCTTGCGCAGGTAATCGCGCAGGGCGCGAATAATGACGTTGCTTTCCTGGTAAATCAGGAATGGTGCGGATTTTTCTTTCGAGGCAGCCCGGATGGCATCCCAGAGATTCACCAGATAATCCAGGTCCCACTGGAGTTCCTCCGTACTGCGGCCGATACCGGCGGTGCGGACAATCATGCCCATGCCTTCGGGGATATTCATGCTGCTCATGGATTCACGCACAAGATTGCGGTCGTCTCCCTGGATGCGTCGGGAGACGCCACCGGCACGTGGATTGTTCGGCATCAGGACCAGGTAGCGCCCGGCAAGACTGATGAAGGTGGTCAGCGCGGCACCCTTGTTGCCGCGTTCCTCCTTCTCGACCTGGACGACCAGTTCCTGGCCTTCAGAGAGCGCATCCTTGATGCTCTGACGGCCGCCACCCTGCTGGGCGGTCTCGCTGAAATAGCTGCGGGCGACCTCCTTCAGGGGCAAAAAGCCGTGGCGGTTGCCACCGTAATCGATAAAGGCGGCCTCGAGACTGGGCTCTATGCGGGTAATTTTACCTTTGTAAACGTTGGATTTTTTCTGACCCCTGGACGGTATCTCGATATCAAGATCGTAGAGCTTCTGGCCATCGACCATGGCCACACGCAGCTCTTCGGGCTGCGTGGTATTGATCAGTATTCTTTTCATCTTTTGTGTCTCTCGTTCGCTCAACCTGTTCGAATGCACAGCAGCGTATCGGGCGGACCACCCGAACCGGAACGCACTGCCTGGCTGCGGGTACGACGAATACCAGCCAGAAAACACACGTCACGGCAGCTGTCAGTGGTTGCTGTGCGGAGTTCATTGGGAGCGATTGTTGATAATCCGAAATAGAAAATTAACAGCACTTTGCTGAAAAATATGGGGATTATTGGTTGAAAAAGCGGCCAGTATCCCCCATCTGAGAATAAGCGCATACGGTTTGACCGGTGGCGGCCCTACGCCGTTCGGTGCTGAACCGAAGCGCACTATAACAACCTTGATCTATGCCCGCAAACAGTGTGGTCTCATGGTGACAATTCAATCCGGGTACAATTCCCGCAAAACATCCAGGCAGTCAACAACCCCATGCAGCAATACCCCCATCACAAAGCCCCCAAGGTTCGTCTGGTTTCCGTGACGATGGATGAAGCGGGACAACGAATCGACAATTTTCTGGCGCGACACCTGAAAGGTGTGCCGCGCAGTCATATCTACCGCATGCTCCGGCGTGGCGAGGTGCGGGTGAACAGCGGTCGGATCCGTGCCCGGTACAAGGTGTGTGCCGGGGACAGAGTGCGTATTCCACCGGCAAGGGTTGCCTCCGGCGACAACACAGCACCCGCCAGGGCCATCGACCTGGAACAGCGGATTCTATTCGAAAATGCCCGTTGCCTGGTGATTGACAAACCCTCGGGTATGGCCGTTCATGGCGGCAGCGGGCTGGATTACGGGGTGATTGAGGCGTTGCGTGCCGGGCGGCCGGGGGACCCTTACCTGGAGCTGGTGCACCGGCTGGACCGGGAGACCTCCGGGTGCCTGGTGATTGCCCGGCGCCGCAGTTTCCTGCGGGCCCTTCATGAGGACCTGCGCAGTGGTGCGGTCACCAAACGCTACCTGGCGCTGCTCGCCGGCCGCTGGGAGGGCGGCAGTCGGACAGTCAGTGCGTCACTGCGAAAAAATCAGCTGCGCAGCGGCGAACGCATGGTGGTTGTGGACGAGCAGGGCAAGGCGGCTACCACGGTCTTCAGGCCCGTTTCCCGCTATGCGTCGGCGACGCTGGTGGAGGTGGATCTGAAAACCGGACGAACGCACCAGATCAGGGTCCATGGCGCCCATATCGGGCATCCGCTGGCGGGCGATGAAAAATACGGCAATCCGGCACTGAATCGCCGGCTGCGCGAAGCCGGTCTGCGACGCCTGTTCCTGCACGCCCACATGATCGAGTTTACGGACCACCCCGGGGAGCAGTTGATCAATGTCAGCGCCCCCCTTGACCCGGGGCTGAAGGCTGTTCTCGACCGGCTCGAGGCGGCATAATCCGCACTGTTTTGTTCAGCGAAACAGTCGCAAGCCAATGATGACGCAGTCAGCAATCCGGTTTATTGTCTTCGACTGGGACGGAACCCTGATGGATTCCGAGCGGCAGATCGTCTCCTGCCTGCACGCGGCGATTGCCGATCTGCAGCTGGACCCCATGGATGACAATACCGTGAAAAACGTTATCGGTCTGGGCTTGCGGGAGGCTGTCGATACGCTGGTGCCCGGTCAGGATGAGCGGTTTCAGCAGGCGTTTGTCGCTGCGTATCGCAAGTACTGGTTTCAATCCGGAGGCTCCGCCCTGTTTTCAGGTGTGCGCGAGGTGCTGGATCTGCTGCGGGAGCGGAATCTGCTAATGGGCATTGCCACGGGCAAGGCGCGGCGCGGGCTCATTAAAGTGCTGGGGGAGACCGGCCTCGGCGATTATTTTCATGCCACCCGCTGCGCGGATGAGACGCTTTCCAAGCCGCACCCGCAAATGCTGCTGGAACTCATGGAGGAACTGAATGTCACTTCCGGACAGACGCTCATGGTCGGTGATACCGAGTACGATATGGAAATGGCGACCAATGCCGGGGTCGGGAAAATTGCCGTGAGCAGCGGGGTACATGGAGCAATACGTCTGAAACGGCATGACCCCCTGGTCTGTCTCGAAAATATTTCTAATCTGCCGGTCTGGCTGGCGGATTCAGGGCTTGTTCCCGGTTAACACATGCAGCAATACGGATGGCATTATGTCTGAGAAAGATACACGCGGAACCGGCTCCGGAAACAAGCCGGGGCATTTCGGGTCACAGGGCACGGGATTGAACGCCGAGGAACGCTGGCATCGGGATCTCGTCGACCGGCTGGCTTTTGCGGCGCTCAACGAGCAGCGCCGCGCACGGCGCTGGAATATCTTTTTCAAGGGACTGCTCGCGCTGTATCTACTGGCACTACTGTTCCTGTATTTACCGGAAGACTGGTCATCCCTGAGCAAGGTATCCGGCAAGCATACGGCGCTGGTCGAGCTCAGGGGACTTATTTCCGATACCACCGAGGCCAGTGCGGATACGGTTATCGCCGGCCTGCGGGAAGCCTTTGAGGATAAAAATACGGCCGGCGTGATCCTGCGCGCCAATTCGCCGGGAGGCAGTCCGGTACAGTCATCCTATATCTACAATGAAATTCAGCGTCTCAGGGAAAAGCACCCGGATACACCCATCTACGGTGTAGTAACCGATATGTGTGCTTCAGGCTGTTATTACGTAGTTTCCGCGACCGATAAAATCTATGTCGATAATGCCAGCATCGTTGGCTCGATTGGCGTTCGTATGGACAGTTTCGGTTTTGTCGGAAGTCTGGAGAAGCTTGGTATCGAGCGTCGCCTCTATACCGCCGGTGAAAGCAAGGGGTTTCTGGATCCGTTTCTGCCTAGCAAGGTCAAGGATGTCGAGCATGTCAACAAGCTTCTCGGGGATATTCATACGCAGTTCATTGACGCCGTCCGCAAAGGCAGGGGTGATCGACTGCAGGAAAGTCCTGATCTCTATACCGGCCTGATATGGACGGGTGAGGAAAGTATCGCCCTGGGGCTGGCCGATGACATCGGCAGCTCGGGTTATGTTGCCCGCGAGGTGATCGGCGAGGAGGATATCGTGGACTTTACCGAGGAACCGGACCTGCTGAAGCGCATCAGCGACCGGATCGGTGTGGCGATGGCGCGGGCCATGGGTTCGTTTTTCGTGGATGGCGGTGTAACGGTGCACTGAAAAATGCCTTACTGCACGACTACATGGATGTAGGAGGTAGAGTAACGCATGGAGCAGTTACCGGAAGACGCGAAGGGCGCAAAGAGAAACAAGGGATGTTTTCCTTGGAATCCTTTGCGTTCCTTGCGACTTTGCGGTGAAAACAGGATATTGCGGATTTTTCAGCTGGCCCTTAAGGAAGCACAATACCCTCATTGACCAGCATCGTGGTCAGCCGTATCAGGGGCAGGCCGATCAAGGCGGTCGGATCCTGCCCTTCCATGGCTTCGAACAGGGTAATGCCCAGACCTTCCGACTTGAAACTCCCGGCACAGTTGTAGGGTTTGTCCCGCCGCAGGTAGCGTTCAATGCGCTGCGCATCCAGTATTCTGAATCGCACCGTAAAGGGAACCATGTCCGTTTGCAGGTAACCGGTTTCACTGTTCAACAGGCACAGGCCGGTCTGGAAAATGACCCGTTCACCCGACAGGCGACGCAGCTGTTCCGCCGCGCGCTCATGCGTCCCCGGTTTCCCGAGAATACAGTCGCCGGTTGTTGCGACCTGGTCGGATCCGATAATCAGTCCCCGGTGGCAAGCGGCAACCGCATGCGCCTTTGCCTCTGCCAGTCGTCTGACCAGCGCGGGAGCGGATTCATTTTCAAGGCGGCTTTCATCGATATCCGGTGCGGCCGTTTCAAAGGGCAGCCCGAGACGTTCCAGCAACTCCCTGCGGAACGGTGATGTTGAGGCAAGGATAAGCGGGTCTGTTTTCATCGATTCCGAAGTTCAGCGTTTTTTCATCATCAGCAAGGTCACGAACCGGGTACCGGTCGGCACCCGACTATACCATTTTACGTTCCGGCCCCTTTTGACAGTTATGATTCCAGCAGATAATATAAGCCGGTTATGATAGACCACTTGCCGGATCGCCTCGATCTGATTGCGGCAGCCGAGGCGGGGCGCTTGTACCAGGGCCGGATTCCTCTGGCAATTCTGGAACGGGTAGTGCCGCTGCTGTGCTCAGGCGAAGGCGGGCTTGAAGTCGTGCTGGAACTGGGCAAGGCTGATGACGGCACGCTTTACCTGGCGGGCAGCATAACAGGCACCCTCGCGGTCAACTGCCAGCGGTGTCTTGAGGAAATGCGTCTGCCGCTGAATACCAGCTTCTGTCTTGGCCTGGTTAGGAACCAGGAGGCGGCGCAGGTTTTGCAGCAGCGTTACGAACCGCTGATCGTATCAGGGGAGCCGGTCCTTATCGCGGACCTGGTCACTGACGAGATCTTGCTGGCATTGCCGATTGTTGCCGTCCATGAGGATGCGGGAGATTGCCGGGATCTGGATGTGGAGTACACGGCATCAGTACAGGAAGAACCTTGTAACCCGTTCGCTGTGCTGGAGCAATTGAAGCAGAAACATTGACAACCTGAATTCCTGAGGAGTATCAACATGGCTGTTCAACAGAACAGGAAATCGCCGTCAAGGCGCGGTATGCGTCGATCGCATGACAGACTGGACGAGGCGACAATTTCGATTGAACCTACGACAGGCGAGACCCACCGACGCCATCATGTCAGTCCCGACGGATTTTACCGCGGGCGCAAGGTCATCAACAGGGATCTGGACTGACGGCTTTACAGAGGCTGTTTTTCGTGAGACACGCGGGTTGATGCCTGTGCTTCCTGTTCCGGCGTCCGGCTGAAGGGATGTTTCTTCGCGGCCCCTGATGCAGCCGACATGAGCGAAGGTATCAAAATCGCACTGGATGCAATGGGTGGCGATGTCGGTCCCGATGTCGTGGTTCCCGCCGCCATGAAGGCGATCAGTGAATTTCCCGATACCACGATCATCCTTGTCGGTGACCGGGATGTGCTGGCCGCGGCGCTGTCCAGGGCCGGTGCCGCCGACAATCGCAGTCTGCAGATCCATCATGCCAGTCAGGTTGTGGCAATGGATGAACTGCCATCCAGTGCCTTGCGCAATAAAAAGGACTCATCCATGCGAGTTGCGCTTGACCTTGTCAAGGATGGTTCTGCCGGTGCCTGTGTCAGCGCAGGAAACACGGGAGCCCTGATGGCGACATCGCGATTTGTACTCAAGATGCTGCCTGGTATCGACCGTCCGGCGATCTGTACGGCTATCCCTTCGGTCACGGCACATACCTGGATGCTGGACCTGGGGGCGAACGTTGATTGCAATGCCGGGCACCTGTTCCAGTTTGCCATGATGGGATCTGTACTGGCCGAGGCCGTGGACAACAACAAGTCGCCGCGTATCGGTTTGCTGAATATCGGGGAAGAGGAGATCAAGGGCAACGAGCAGGTTAAGGATGCGGCCCGGATACTGTCGGAGAGCAGGTTGAACTATACCGGGTATGCCGAAGGGGATGATATCTACAAGGGCGACTTCGATGTGATCGTCTGCGATGGGTTTGTCGGCAATGTGTCGCTCAAGACCAGTGAGGGCGTTGCCAGGATGATCGCGGCATTCATCCGGCAGGAGTTCAACAAGAGCCTGTTTTCAAGGCTTGCGGCACTGGTCGCCATGCCGGTACTCAAGGCGTTTCGCCGCAGAATCGATCCGCGCCGCTATAACGGCGCAAGCCTGCTGGGGCTGCGGGGTATCGTCATCAAGAGTCATGGCGGTGCTGATTCGCTCGCATTCGCGAATGCCATCAAGGTTGCCATTCTCGAAGTTCGTGAAGCATTACCGGACCTGATCAGTTCACGGCTGCAGTCCTACCAGGGGCAGGTGCAATGATGTATTCCCGCATAACCGGCACGGGCAGCTATCTTCCCGAAAAGGTATTGAGCAACAATGATCTGGAAAAGATCATGGATACCTCGGATGAATGGATTCGTGATCGAACCGGTATCGTCAAGCGCCATATCGCCGCCGGCGACCAGACGGCGTGCGATCTGGCTGAAATTGCGGCCGGCCGTGCAATGGAAGCGGCGGGGCGTACGCCTCGCCAGATCGACCTGATAGTCCTGGCGACAACGACGCCCGACCGCATCTTTCCGAGTACCGCCTGCCTGCTGCAGCAACGCCTGGATATCCATGGCACGGCGGCATTCGATGTTCAGGCGGTCTGTACGGGTTTTATTTATGCCCTCGGCATTGCCGATAAATTTATCCGCACCGGATCAGCAAAGTGCGCTCTGGTAGTCGGCACGGAAACCCTTTCGCGGATCGTCAACTGGAACGATCGCGGCACTGCGATCCTGTTCGGTGACGGTGCCGGTGCCGTCATTCTGGAAGCCAGTGGGGAACCCGGCATACTTTCCACCCATCTGCATGCCGATGGCAGCTATGAACATCTTCTGACGGTACCTGCGGGGATATCCTCGGGCTATGATCATCTACAGACCGGCCAGGCATATATACAAATGCAGGGTAACGAAGTATTCAAGATGGCGGTCAATACACTCGGTCGTATTGTCGATGAAACCCTGGCTGCCAATGACATGGACAAGTCGGAAGTCGACTGGCTGATACCGCATCAGGCCAATATCCGCATCATCCAGGCAACGGCCAGAAAACTGAAGATGTCCATGGACCGCGTCGTGGTTACGGTGGATGAGCATGGCAATACATCAGCGGCTTCCGTGCCGCTGGCGCTGGACGCGGCAGTCCGGGACGGCCGCATCAAGCGCGGCGAGGTCCTGCTGATGGAGGCATTCGGGGGCGGATTTACCTGGGGTTCGGCACTGCTTAGATATTGATTCTTTCATATTACCTGGTACCGCAAAGGCGCAAGGGACGCAAAGGATTACAAGTGGAGCAGGTCTCGGCTATAAGTCTGTGGATATGCAGTCCTGCATGACCAGTTTGTATAAACACAAGGAATAGGTTCTTGTGAATTGAGGTACTTAAGTGTCAAACAGCAAAAGGGTGTCCGCATATTACATTGACGGTATTTTTTTCCTCGCGTCCTTTGCGTCTTTGCGGTGATATATAAGTTCTGGTTTTTTAAGATGACAGCAAATCCTGATTCAAAGCTTGCCATGGTGTTCCCCGGTCAGGGATCGCAGTCCGTCGGGATGCTGGCCGGTCTGGCCAACCGCTACCCTGAGGTAAGCGAGACCTTTGCCGAAGCCAGCGAGGTGCTGGGTTATGACCTGTGGAAGCTGGTGCAGGAGGGTCCGGATGATGAACTGAACCGGACAGACAGGACCCAGCCAGCCATGCTGGCAGCGGGTACGGCAGTCTGGCGTGTCTGGCAGGCACACAATGGCCCTGCACCGGACCTCATGGCCGGTCACAGCCTGGGGGAATACACGGCACTGGTCTGTGCCGGCGCACTTGATTTCAGCGATGCGGTCGCTCTGGTCGCCGAGCGCGGCCGGTGCATGCAGACCGCCGTGCCCGAAGGTGTCGGCGCCATGGCGGCGGTTCTTGGTCTGGACGATGCCAGCGTAGCGGATGTTTGCGCCAATGCCGCCGGGACCGAGGTGGTGACTCCTGTTAACTACAATTCGCCCGGACAGGTCGTTATCGCCGGTCACTCGGACGCTGTTCGACGTGCCATCGATCTTGCCAGACAAGCCGGTGCAAAACGTGCCGTACAATTACCGGTGAGCGTGCCGTCACATTGTTCCCTGATGGCGCCCGCCGCGGAGCAGTTTGCCGTCCTGCTGGAGAAGACTGCGATCAACTCACCGCTCATACCCGTTATCCATAACGTCGATGCCATGTCGCATGACCAGCCAGGACTGATCCGGGAAAGCCTGCGCCGGCAGCTTTATAACCCGGTACTCTGGGTCAGGTCGGTACAGGTCATGGTAGAAATGGGTATTGCTTATCTGGTAGAAGCCGGTCCCGGCAAGGTGCTGGCGGGTTTGTGCAGACGTATTGATAAATCCATTGCCAGTACCGCGGTGTATGATCCTGATACGCTCGATGCGGTACTCGCCGAGCTGCTCGAAAGGGCGGGGGGGTAGCATGTCTCTGGATCACGAAATTGCATTGGTGACCGGCGCCAGCCGGGGCATCGGCAGTGCCATTGCGCGGGTCCTTGGCGCTAAAGGCGCCAAGGTTGTCGGCACTGCGACATCTGAAAAAGGTGCCCGGACCATTTCCGGGGAACTCGCGGCAAATCACATCAAGGGTGCCGGCATGGTGCTGGACGTCACCGATCCTGATTCCATTGCCATGTTGTTGAAAGAGCTCCAGGACGATCTCGGTACGCCGACCATCCTGGTGAATAATGCCGGTATTACACGCGACAACCTGCTGATGCGCATGAAGGAGGATGAGTGGAACACTGTCATCCAGACAAACCTGACTTCGGCATTCAGGATGAGCAAGGCCTGCCTGCGCGGGATGATGAAGGCAAAACACGGACGCATTATCACAATTACCTCGGTGATCGCAGCTACGGGCAATCCGGGGCAGGCCAATTATGCCGCGACCAAGGCGGGGGTCATCGGTTTTACAAAGTCGCTTGCACGCGAAGTCGGGTCACGCGGCATTACCGCGAATACGGTTGCCCCGGGATTTATTGACACCGACATGACGCGTGCACTGCCGGAGGAACAGCGATCGGCCCTGCTGCAGCAGATAGCACTGGGACGTCTTGGTTCGGTGGAGGATGTTGCATATGCCGTAGCATTTCTGGCTTCGGAGGAAGCCGCATATATCACTGGTGAAACCATCCATGTGAATGGCGGTATGTACATGAGTTAGAAAATACATTAAAAATAATAAAATATTATATGTTCTTTAAAGAAAAATTCATGTAAATTACCCGGTATGCCCTGGCATGACGCGAACGGGTGGATGCAGGCGTTACTTGCGTCAAGGTTCCAGCTTGTATCTTGCATCTTGCATTCACTACAATACGTGGCCAGCCAGGACTGTCTTTTCAAAATAGAGAGGAAAAATCCGAAATGAGCAATGTTGATGAACGCGTCAAGAAGATTGTCATCGAACAATTGGGAGTCAAGGAAGACGAGGTAAGCAACGGTTCATCATTCGTCGATGACCTTGGCGCTGATTCCCTGGATACTGTCGAGCTCGTTATGGCGCTTGAAGAGGAATTCGAATGTGAAATCCCCGACGAAGAGGCAGAAAAAATTACCACCGTTCAACAGGCGATCGATTACATCAACGCACACCTGTCCTGATTATTTTCTCAAACATACCGGCCGCACCGTTCTGAATGACCGGGGCGGCTTTTTTATTGTGCTGGTCCCGGAGCGTTCGGAGTTGTGATTAATCTGTCATATTCATGGTGGAACGTCACGATCCCTCGTGGTATTCCCTTGCGACACCCTTTTTCTCCACCCCGGTCAACTGTGTTCTGCAGGTATCCATCAATTACAGCCGGCCATTTCCGGGGGTGACGCCTTGAGCAAGAGACGCGTTGTCATAACCGGTCTTGGTGTGGTTTCCCCCGTCGGCAACAACATCAGTGATGTCTGGCAGAATATTCTTGCCGGCAGCAGCGGAATAAGACCGATTGCCAACTTCGATGCTTCGGCTTTCCCGGTTCGCTTCGCGGGTGAGGTACGCGACTTTGATGTTTCCGATTATATACCCGCCAAGGAAGCACGTCGTATGGGTACATTCATTCATTACGGTATTGCCGCCGCCAGCCAGGCGATAGCAGATGCCGGTCTGGAAATCACCGCGTCCAATGCGGCACGTGCCGGGGTCGCCATCGGTTCGGGTATTGGCGGACTGCACGGTATCGAAATGGCATACCAGACCTATATCGACAGTGGTCCGCGCAAGATTTCACCGTTCTTCGTGCCTGGCAATATCATCAACATGATCGCCGGCAATCTTTCCATAATGTATGGCTTGAAGGGCCCGAATATCGCGATTGTAACGGCTTGCACTTCCTCGACTCACAATATCGGTGTGGCTGCACGTACCATTGCCTACGGTGATGCCGATGTCATGATTGCCGGTGGCGCGGAAATGACAACCTGCCCGACCGGCATCGGCGGTTTTGCGGCAGCACGTGCGCTCTCAACCCGCAACGACGATCCACAGGCGGCCAGCCGTCCTTGGGACAGGGAGCGTGACGGTTTTGTGCTCAGTGACGGTGCCGGCATCCTGGTGCTGGAGGAATACGAGCAGGCGCGTCAACGAGGTGCAGGAATCTATGCCGAGATTATCGGATTTGGCATGAGCGGTGATGCCTATCACATGACGCAGCCATCGGAGGGGGGGGAGGGCCCGGCCCAGTGCATGCTGTCTGCGCTGGCGGATGCCGGAGTCAATCCGGAGGATGTTGACTATATCAATGCTCATGGCACCTCCACCCCGGCCGGTGATATTGCCGAAACCCTGGCCATAAAAAGGGCGTTCGGTGAACAGGCGTCCAATGTGGCAATCAGCTCGACAAAATCGATGACAGGGCACCTGTTGGGCGCAGCGGGTGGCATCGAGGCTGTATTGACCGCACTGTCTATTCGTGACAGCGTAGCGCCCCCGACTATCAACCTGGAGAATCCGGATCCCGAGTGCGATCTGGATTATATTCCCAATACGGCCCGGGAAATGGCGATCAGGGTTGCACTGTCCAATTCATTCGGCTTTGGCGGCACCAATGGTACCCTGGTTCTGCGCAAACTGAACTAGCCAGTGTCGCACCGTATGGCTTTATTCCTATCCGAAAACCTGACTGACAGGTGTGCCGCGCAATAACCGTCAGGCAACAATGCAACGATCAGGCGCAGAATGGGCAGACGAGCGGAGCGGCATGGCCGACAACGCGGCCCCGATTGTTCAGACGATCAGTCAACCCCTAGACCTGCTCGAATTGCACCGCGCGTTTCCAGGGCGTTACCCGCACCTGCTGCAAAGTGCGATTCAAGGCCGTTTTGATATCCTGTTCGCCCTTCCGGGCGAGAGCCTGACCTTGAATACAAGCGGCGAATTGCATGTTTCCGGAGGGGGGGCGCCCGGATCTGGCGATTTTCTCGAGGCCTTCGACCGCTGGTGGAGGCGGCTTGAAGCACCTGCGGCGGATATTCTATTGCCCTTTACCGGCGGCTGGTTTGTCTATCTTGGCTATGAACTGGCCGCGCAGGTGGAACCCTGCCTGCAATTGCCGCGTGCCGGCAATGCTCTTCCGGTTGCCGTGGCAACCCGTTTCAGGACGGCGCTGGTTCACGATCATGATACCGGTTCCACCTGCATTGTGGGCGAACCGGGACAGGTGGAAGCGCTGCAACGCATTGCAGCAGACATAACGGCATTGACAGCCGCCGGCAAAATTGGGCGTTCCGCCATAGGTATCGCCGGGATCGCCGAGGAGACACCGCAACGCTATCTCGATGCAATAGCCCGCATCCACGATTACATTCGCGAGGGGGATGTCTTCCAGGTCAATCTCTCAAGGTCCTGGCATATACGGCTCGAACAGCCGGTAGCCCCGGCAGACCTGTATGCCAGCCTGACGGCCCACAACCCCGCGCCGTTCGCCGGGCTGGCCAGCTGGCCGGGTGCGTCGCTTGTCAGCTCTTCACCGGAAAGGCTGGTCGCGGTTCATGACGGCAGGGTGCACACCCGTCCGATCGCCGGTACCCGTCCGCGCGGGCAGGGCAGCAGCAGTGACAGGGCTTATTCAAATGAACTGATGGCGCATCCCAAGGAGCGTGCAGAACACATTATGCTCATCGACCTGGAGCGCAACGACCTGGGGCGCCTGTGCGTTCCCGGATCCATCGAGGTCAATGAGTTCATGGTGCTGGAATCCTATGCGCACGTACACCATATCGTTTCCAATATCCGCGGGCAGCTGCGCGCGGATATCACGCCGGGCCAGGTCATTCGGGCGGTGTTTCCGGGCGGGACCATCACCGGCTGTCCGAAGGTGCGCTGTATGGAAATCATAGCCGAGCTGGAGCGCGAACCCCGTGGCGCCTATACCGGCTCCCTGGGCTATATCAACCGGGATGGGAGCATGGATATGAACATCCTGATACGCAGCATGGTGATGTCCGGGAAGGACATCCATTTGCGTGCCGGTGCCGGGATCGTGGCCGATTCGGTGGCCGTGGCGGAACTGGAGGAAACCCGTGCCAAGGCGCGCGGCCTGCTGCGATCCCTGGGTATTGCAAATGCATGACTTGCGTTACTTTGCCACAGAGTATGTCTGTAAATGTGACAACGGGTCCCAGCCGTTGTGTATTCTGTGACTTCCGTGGCACACGTCATCCCGGGATACAGTGCATTCGTGCCGACTGAACAGGGTGAAAGTATGAACCTGAGTCCCGCCATTCCGGTACTGGTCAACGGAAAACCGGACGCCTGTCTATCCACGCTGGACCGGGGCCTGCTGTATGGTGATGGCGTATTCGAGACAATGATGGTCAGCGACGGAGAACCCCGCTTCTGGGCATTGCATATGCAGCGCCTGCAGGCCGGCTGTAAGCGCCTTGGCATTTCACCCTGCGACACGGAACTGTTAAAGAATGAGGCCGACAGTCTGCTCGACAGCGACGCTGCCGGGGTGTTGAAGGTGATTGTCACGCGCGGCAGCGGTGGACGCGGCTACCGGCCAGCTGCCGCTACGACTCCCACCCGCATCATTCAGCTGCACTCCTGGCACGGCTATCCACCGGGCTGTGCGGAAACCGGGATAACTGCGCGGACCTGCAGTACCCGGCTGGGGCATAATCGGGCACTGGCCGGTATCAAGCACCTCAACCGGCTGGAGCAGATCATGGCACGTCGCGAGTGGGATGATGCCGGTATTATGGAGGGGCTGCTGCTGGATCATGAAGGCTGCCTGATCGAGGGTACCATGAGCAACATCTTTCTGGTCATGGGCGGGGTGCTGGTAACCCCTGCGCTGGATCGCTGTGGTGTCGCCGGCATTATGCGATCACGGGTACTGGATGCCGCGGAGCTGCAGGGTCTGGAAGTGGAAATTCGCCACATCCGCTCAGGTGAACTGGCACAGGCGGATGAAGTATTTGTCTGTAACAGTGTTATCGGCATCTGGCCAGTTGTGGCGGCGGACGGCCTTGCCTGGAGAAAAGGTGAAATCACGACCGGACTCCAGCAGCATCTGGCCGCGCATCCCGATAACAACCCCGCCTGGCGGGATCGCTAGTGCCGCACGTGTTGCAGCGCGTACAATCATGAGCGGTGGATCCCAGGCAGGACGGCAGCAGGGCATCCTGTCCGGTGTGCTGGTCGTGTTCGTTCTGCTGGCGCTTGCCGCCACGGCCATTGTCCTCGGGATGTATCTGCGTTTCCAGGATTCCATGCTCAATCTGCCGGACACTGAAACGGTCTACACCATAGCGCCGGGCACATCCCTGAACCAGCTTGCCCATGATCTGGATAGGCGCGGGATAATCGCGCACCCGCGACTGTTTATCCTGCTGGGACGCGAGCTCAATGTCGCCAGGCATCTGAAGGCCGGCGAGTACACCCTTGTCCAGGGTATGACGCCGCGATCATTACTGGAGACGGTTGTCGAAGGCAAGGTCCTGCAATACCGACTGACACTGGTGGAAGGGCGGACCTTCAGGGAGGTGATGCAGAATCTGGAGGCACATCCGGCGATCAGGCAAACGCTTGCCGGTCTGGATGACGGGGAAGTCATGAATCGGCTGGGACACCCCGGCATACACCCTGAAGGCCGATTTCTGCCGGACACCTATCATTTCCCGCGCGGCACCACCGATCTGGAATTTCTCGCGCGCGCCTACACTGCCATGACGACAGTGCTGGAGAGGGAATGGAAACAGCGGGAAGCGGGTCTCCCGCTGGCAAGTCCGGAGGAGGCGTTGATCCTTGCCTCGATTGTCGAAAAAGAGACCGGTCTGGCGGCGGAGCGCGCGCGCATTGCGGGTGTTTTCATACGGCGGCTGCAAAAGGGGATGAAGCTGCAGACCGATCCCACTGTGATCTACGGCCTGGGAAAGGCGTACGACGGCAATCTGCGCAAACGCGACCTCCTCAAAGACACGCCCTACAACACCTACACTCGTGACGGATTGCCGCCAACGCCGATTGCCATGCCCGGGTTGGATGCGATCAGGGCCGCCCTGCATCCGGCAGATGGTGACGACCTGTACTTCGTTGCCATGGGGGACGGCAGCCATTATTTTTCGGGCACCCTGCAGGAGCACAACCTTGCTGTGCAAAAGTTCCAGCTGGGGAGAACGGATATCAGGCTGCCGGCACAGGAGACACGGCCATGAGTGGCAGGTTCATCACCGTTGAGGGCATCGAAGGCGTTGGCAAGACCACGAATATCGATTTTATACACGAACTGCTGGCGAAGGCTGGCAAGGACGTCGTCCTGACGCGGGAGCCGGGCGGCACGCCGCTGGGTGAGGCAATACGCGAACTGCTGCTGGACCCGGCATATGCCGGTATGGATGCCACCTGTGAGCTGCAATTGATGTTTGCCGCGCGTGCCGAGCACCTTGCGAAAGTGATCCGCCCGGCACTGGACAGGGGCCGGTGGGTGCTGTGTGATCGCTTTACGGATGCGACCTACGCCTACCAGGGTGGCGGGCGCGGGATCGACCGGGATATTATCGCCCGTCTGGAACAGCTGGTGCAGGGAGATTTCCGCCCCGATCTCACCCTGTTGCTGGATGTACCGGTCGAGGTCGGGCTGGCGCGTGCCAACAGCCGCGGCACACCGGACCGCTTCGAGCAGGAGCAGGTCGATTTCTTCGGACGGGTCCGGCAGACTTACCTCGAACTGGCGGCAGCCAATAGCGGTCGTTACCGGATAATCGATGCGAGTCTGCCGCTTGAAAAGGTGCAAGCAATGCTTGTGAACGCGCTGCAGGGGATCATCTGACTGTCGTGCATTTCGGGAATTGATCGATGTCCAATTGCTACCCCTGGCTGGAATCCTTCCGGGAATCGCTGGTCGCGGTCATTCAGCAGGGCCGGGTGCCGCACGCGCTGTTGCTGACCGGGATGCCGGGCACGGGCAAGGCCGCCTTTGCCGGTTGCCTGGCGCGGATGCTGCTGTGCGAAAGTCCGTCCGCTGAGGGCGAACCCTGCGGACGATGCCCCGGCTGCGTACAGATGGATGCCGGCAGCCACCCGGATTTCTTCCGGGTCGGCATCGAGGAGGATGCCACGGCGATCAGGATCGACCAGGTTCGGGAACTGTCCCGTCAGCTGGCCCTCACCAGCCACCGGGGCGGGTACAAGGTCGCGATCCTGGACCCCGCCGATGCCATGAATATCAATGCGGCCAACAGCCTGCTAAAGACCCTCGAGGAGCCCGCCGATAATACAGTACTGGTTCTTGTCAGTGCGGCTCCGGCCCGCCTGCAGGCAACGGTTCGCAGCCGCTGCCAGCACGTGCGGATTGATGCGGGAGACCGGGATGCGGCAGGCCAGTGGCTGGCGGAGCAGCTTCCGGGTCAAGCAACGGACATGTACCTGCAACTGGCCAACGGTGCACCCCTCGAAGCCCTGCGGCTGGCGCAGGAGGGCATCATCGATGCGCGACGGACGTGTTTCAAGGCGCTGATCGGCATCCTGGACGGTACCAGCGGCCCGCTGACGCTCGCACAGTCCTGGAGCGGGAAAGACAGTCTGCGGGAAGTGTGCTGGCTGCGGGACTGGATAATGGATCTGTTACGCATTCGCCTGGCGGGCGGCCCGGGCGGTGTACGCAGTGTCGACCTGGCCGGTGACTTGGCGGCACTTGCACCCAGGCTGGACAGCAGGGTAATGTTCGGGCAGCTGGAAAAAATCAATCGCATCTTGCATGCGGGTACCGCCAGTCTGAATCGCCAGCTGATGATTGAAGACCTGTTGCTGGCCTGGGCAGCACAGCGGTGATACACATGTCAGAGGGTAACTCAAGGGCGGATATATCATGAATCAGGGGACAGCACCGCGTCAGGGCATTCTTTCACTCACTATCAAGGACAAGAGCGCCTTGTATGCGGCCTACATGCCGTATATCAAAGGTGGCGGATTGTTCATTCCGACCAAGAAAAGCTACCGGCTGGGTGAAGAGGTGTTCATGCTGCTGACGCTGATGGATGAACCGGAGAAGATTCCCGTTGCCGGAAAAATTATCTGGATAACGCCCGTAGGTGCACAGGGCAACCGGGCGGCAGGCATCGGCGTGCAGTTCAGCGACCAGGATGATGGCGCTGCGCGTAACAAGATCGAGGGATTTCTGGCGGGCGCCCTGGAGAGCGACCGGCCGACGCACACCATGTAGCATTGCTGCTGCCGCTTGCGGTCTGCCCCGAACCTATTATTATTGACGCCCGGACGTCAGCGGGGCGATAACATGCTGGTTGATTCCCATTGTCATCTCGACAGGCTTGATCTGACGCCATTCGGCGGCAGCGTTGACGCCGTACTGGCCGCCGCAGCGGCACAGGATGTCGGCCATTTCCTGTGTGTCTGTATCAACATGGAAGATTTCCCCCCAATGCTCGGCATTGCCGAGGCGCATGCAGAGGTCAGCGCATCCGTGGGCCTGCATCCGAACGAACGGGACTGCCATGAACCGGATGTCGCGGAACTGGTCATGCATGCCGGGCATCCCAAGGTGGTTGGAATCGGTGAAACGGGGCTGGACTATTTCAGGAGCACGGGCGATCTGGACTGGCAGCGGGAACGGTTTCGCCGGCATATCGCAGCAGCAAGAAAATGTGGGAAGCCGCTGATCGTCCATTCGCGTGATGCCGGGGAAGATACACTGAAAATCCTTGAAGAAGAACGCGGCGGCGAGGCGGGCGGGGTCATGCACTGCTTCATCGGCGACTGGGACATGGCGCGGCGTGCCATGGATCTGAATTTCCACATTTCGTTTTCGGGAATTGTGACATTCAGAAGTGCCCGGGTCCTGCAGGAAGTGGCGACCAGGATACCGCTGGAGCGGATGCTGGTTGAAACCGACTGCCCGTACCTGGCACCGGTCCCGCACCGCGGCAAACCCAACCAGCCGGCCTGGACACGACTGGTCGCGGAATTCATTGCCGTATTGCGCGGCGAAAACTATGAGCTTGTGGCACAGGCGACGACCGCGAATTTCAACGCCCTTTTCAGACCACAGATCGTTTCAGCAGCCATGGATCCGTTGCCGCTCCGCTGATTGTTCCGCTTCAGCGACAGCGCCCCTGATCTGCCTGGCACTGTAGCTGCTGTTGTAGAGCTTCCTGTGCTCCATGTCCGCCAGGTGTTCATAGGCCCGTGTGTCGACCTTGTTTCCGGCCTTCCTGCAGACGGGAATTTTTTCCGTGTAAAACACATAGTTCAGCGCAATGGTTTTCAACCGCAGGTCGCTATCAAGATCGAGTCCGTGGTAATTGTCACTGTCAGGAGTGCACTCCAGCGCCGTGTAGATCTCCTGGTAGGTTTTTCTTGCCGACTTGATGGCATCCGAGACCTGATTGAACGACCACTTGCCGCTCTGCATGTAGCGATCGGTGGCATTGAAGAGATAGGAATAGGCGGCCTGCACATCGTCATGTCCAATTTCATGGCATGCCGATGACATGGTGTGGTAGTACTTCAGGTTGAGGGCCGCCTCCCGCAAGGGCAGGTCTTCCGTCAGTTCGAAACTGCGGAAGCCCCTGAACGTCTGCTTTACCGGGGTCCGGACTACAGGCTCGAAATCGAAAAGCAGATTGACAGCCAGCGCCACCAGCAGGATTGTCACGACAAAGCCCAGTACCGCGCCGCGGTTGACCCGCCGTGCGTATCGCGTCAGATAATCCGTGATTCCGTTAACCATTCTGATGCGGTTCATGCCTCCGGCCGCACGGTAAACCGGCATGCAGCGTCCGGCCGGCGGGCAGACCGGCAGGTGCGGTTGTTCAATCGGGTGTTTGTCGTTGACATCCGGGTTCAGTGTCCCTCGTACATGTGCTCGATCGCCCCGGCAAAGCGTTTCTCGATATTGCGGCGCTTGAGCTTGAGGGTCGGGGTGATCAGGCCTTCGTCCACGGTCCAGGCATCCAGGGAGCAGGTGACACGCCGCACCTGTGCAAATCCTGGAAACTCGGACAGACGATCCGCGAGGCGTGCGCAAACGGCCTGTTCCACGGCGGCGTCGTTGAGTGAGGCGGGATCCTCGGGATCGACCTGCATGTCTTTTGCGAGCAGCGCCCACAGTTCGGGATTCAGGACGAGCACGGCGGTCAGGTAGGGGCGGCTGTCGCCGATGACCATCACCTGCTCGAACAGGGGATCGAGTGCAATCGCCATTTCCATGTCCGCCGGCGGTACCTTTTCGCCTGTCGCCAGTACGATGATTTCCTTCAGGCGTCCGGTGATATAGATATGGTTGTTCTCGATGCGGACCTGGTCACCCGTGTGCAGCCAGCCGGCCTCGTCGATGATGGCGCGGGTCGCCTCGGGATTGTTCCAGTAGCCGAGCATCACACAGGGACCACGCGTCAGCAGTTCGCTGTTTTCACCGATGCGGACCTCGATGTGGGGCAGCGGGACACCGACGCTGGCGGGGTCGTTATCAGCGGCCGGGTTGCCGCTGATAATCGGGCTGGTTTCCGTGAGGCCGTAACCCTGAATCAGATTCAGCCCCAGGCCGATGAACACCTGCGCGATGGATGGCGGCAGCGGGGCGCCACCGGAGGCGGCCAGCCGCAGGCGGCCACCGAGCCGGGCCATGATTTTTTCCGCTACCAGCTTGTTGAGCAATGGCCACAGCAGCAAGGAAGGGTCCCAGCCACTGCGTCCCTGGCGGTGAAGAAAGCGTTTCCACCCGGTTTCCACGGCCAGGTTGAAGAGCCTGACCGCAACGGGTGATTTTTCGACAAGGCCCGCCTGGATCTTGTTGTAGACACGTTCATAAATGCGGGGCACCGAGATCAGCAGTGTCGGCCGGATGGCGAGCAGGTCTTCGCCCAGCAGCGGTATCGAGCGCGCATACGCAATGGTTGAACCCATTTTCATGGGGATATAATAACCTACCGTGCGCTCAAAGGTATGTGACAGGGGGAGAAATGAAAGCAGGATATCGTCACGGCGCATCTTCACGATGTCGAATGCCGCTTCCGTATTCAGCAGAATGTTGCGGTGGCTGAGCATGACACCCTTCGGTCGACCGGTGGTTCCCGATGTGTAGACGATGGTTGCCAGATCGTCCATGTCGCCGTCTTCGCTGCGTAATTTACCGCCGCTATCGGGCAGCCATTCGTCGAGCGTACGCAGCCGCGTTTCACCCTCCGGCACCGTAACGGGTTCCTGGGTGATGATGCGGATCAGCCCGGCGAGCTGCCCGTATACCGCAAGCAGCTGATCCCAGTGTTCCCGCCCTCGCAGGAAGAGGACCTTGACGCCGGCATCGTTCAGGATATAGGCAATATTTTCGGGGCGGTCGTCGGTATACAGGGGAACCACGACAAGGCCGAGTCCCAGGGCGGCCTGTTCAAAGGCCACCCATTCCGTGCAGTTGCGCATCAGCAGGGCGACACGGTCTCCCTTTTGCAGGTCTTCCCGCGCCAGTGCCATCTGCCAGCGGGCCACCTGATCCGCCATTTCCGCCCAGGTGGTGTCCTGCCATTGCGTGCTGCGTTCGTCATACTGGCGGTAGGCAATGGCATCCGGGCTGCGGCGCACGCGTTCACGGAACAACCCGGCGAGTGAGCCGGCGACTTCAGCGGGTATGCTGTCGAGCGCTTCAGCCGTCATATCGGATTGTTTTCCGCCAGGGCCACCCAGCCACTGTCGGGTGCAAACCTGTCCCCCTCGCTTTCACTGAGCTGCTGCAGTCGCTGCAGTAGTTTTTCCGGACCAACGGTCCGGATGTGATGCACGGGCCCGCCACGGAAGGGCGCAAAGCCGGTGCCGAAAATCATGCCCGCATCCAGCAGATCGCCATCCCCGACCACCTGCTCGCGCATGCAGCTGACCGATTCGTTCAGCAGGCGCAGGATGAGACGGTCCGTAATGTTTTCCAGCTGCTGGCGGGAACCGGTTACCCTGCTCCTGACGGCCTTGCCTTTTTTCCAGGTGTAGAAACCGCATCCCGTTTTCCTGCCGAGGCAGCCGTTGGCTACCAGTTGCTGAAGGCGTTCCGGCACATCCGCATGAAAATGTCCGGCAAGAATCCTGGCAACGTGCAGGCAGATATCAAGTCCGACGGTGTCGGCGAGCTCGACCGGGCCTACCGGCATGCCGAACGCGGTGGCTGCCTTGTCGATCAGACCGGCCGGCACGCCCTCGGACTCCAGTACCAGCGCCTCCATCAGGTAGGGCATGAGATTGCGGTTGACGAGAAAACCGGGCGTACTGGTTACCGGCAGGGGCAGGCGGTCGATCAGGCGGGTGAAGCTCATGGCATGGCGTACGCTTTGCTCCGAGGTAGCCTGTCCCCGGACGACTTCCACCAGCTGCATCCTGGCGACCGGATTGAAGAAATGCAGCCCCACCAGGCGACCGGGCTGCGCGAGTCCCGTGGCCAGTTCCTCCAGCGGGATACTCGAGGTGTTGGTGGCCAGGACGGCGTCCGCTTTCATTTTCGGTTCAATTGAGCTGTATAAAGAACGCTTTACATCTGCATCTTCAAAGATTGCTTCAATAACGATATCGGCCCGCGCCACCCCCAGTCCCTTGTGGTCCGGCATGAGGCGGTCCAGTGCATCCGTTATCAGGCGGGACTGCTTCAGCTTCCTCCTGAACAGGGCGGCGGCGCGTTTCATGGCCGGTGCGATACGCTCCGGTGCCTGGTCCTGGAGCGAGACATGAAAGCCCCGGAGGGCGCACCAGGCAGCAATATCACCGCCCATGGTACCGGCACCGATGACATGCACGTAACGGGGCTGGTAGTGCCTGTCCTTGCCCAGCGACTTGAGCTGTTCCTGCAGGAAGAAAACGCGGATCAGGTTTTTCGCCGTGTTGCCGGTAATCAGGCGGGCAAACGATGCCGCTTCCTGTCTGAGCATTTGTTCCGGATCGTTGGCGTATTTCAGCCAGCTGTCGATCATGGCATAAGGCGACGGATAGTGCTCCCGGGGCGCGCGTTTCGCCACCTGCCGTCGCAGTACGCGGGCCAGCAGCGGTCGGACGACAAAGCTGTTCGACCAGCGATCGAGCAAAGCGGCGCGGTGCAGGGGCGGCGTCTTCTGAATCAGTTGCCGGGCGGCGTTGTGCAGGTGGCGTTCCGGTACAACACGGTCAACCAGCCCCATGCGGCCTGCCTGTCTGGCGTCAACGCTACGGCCGCTCAGTATCAGGTCCATGGCCTTCAGGCCGCCGAGCAGGGGTACCAGGCGGGCGCTGCCGCCCCAGCCCGGATGCAGCCCCAGCCTGACTTCCGGCAGTCCCAGCCGCGTTCCGTGGTCATCGCGAGCCACCCGGTAGCGGCAGGCCAGGGCCAGCTCGGTCCCCCCGCCGAGACAGAAGCCGTGAATCAATGCAACCGTCGGCACGGCCAGTCCGGCCAGCCGGTTGAATACGGCTTGTCCGTGGTGCAGCAGATCCAGTGCCTGTGTCTCCGTGCTGACACCGGCGATCATGGACTTGATATCCGCCCCGGCGATGAAACCGTTTTCCTTGTCCGACAGGATGACGAGCCCACGCGGTGACTGCGCGGCGATCGCCTGCAGCTGCCGGTCGAGTTCATCCAGTACTTCGACGCTGAGGGTATTCGTGCCGGCATCGGCCCGGTCGAAATGCAGCCAGACGATGTTGTCGCTGTCGGTTTCGCGTCTGAAATGGACGTCTGCGGGGGTGTTGTTCATGCCGGGTTACTCCGCTGTCGTCTCGATCAGCAGGGCGCCGCCCTGGCCACCGCCGATGCACAGACTGGCCATGCCGCGCCGCGCGTGTTCCCGCTGCAGTGTTTTTAACAGATGCAGCACGATGCGGGCACCGCTGGCGCCGACGGGGTGGCCAACGGCCACGGCGCCACCATCGACATTCAGGCGTTCCGGGTCGATGGGTGCAAACGGGGCATCGCGGCCGAATTCGTCACGACAGAAGTCGCCATCCTCCCAGGCGGCCAGACAGGCAAGCACCTGGGTTGCAAAGGCCTCGTTGATTTCCCAGTAATCGATGTCGGAACTATCGAGGCCCTGGCGCATCAGGATGGGCGCCATGGCATACGCTGGTCCCAGGCCCATCTGCGCGGGGTCCAGTCCGGCCCACTGGCTGTCCACCAATTGCCCGAGCACCGGCAAATCATATTTGTCCAGCATGTCTTCCGCCGCCAGGATGACCCAGGCGGCGCCATCCGTAATCTGGGCGCTGTTCCCTGCGGTCACGCTTCCCAACTCCCTGTCGAATACGGGTTTCAACCTGGCCAGGTCCTCGAGTGTCGATTCGGCGCGCACCCCGTCGTCATGGTCATGGTAGTTCCCGTGCGTGTCGTAAATGACCTCGATTTCATCGAGCCGGCCATTTTGGCGTGCCGCGTCCAGGCGCTGGTGGCTGCGCAGGGCGAAGCTGTCCATCGATTCGCGCCCGATGCCGAAACGGTGTGCCAGGATCTCCGCCGTCTGACCCATGGAGAGACCGACCACCGGATCGGTCAGGCCGCGCAACAGCGCGATGACCGGTTTGAGAAAACCGGGCCGCAGCCTGCCCAGCGTCTTCAGGCGGGCTCCCGCCGTGCGTGCGCGGTTCCAGTCGGCCAGCCAGCCGACCATGGCGGAATTGAGCAGGATAGGGGCATGGCTCATGGATTCCACACCGCCGGCCAGCACCAGGCCGGATCGACCACTGGCAATATTCTGGGCGGCCGAATCGATGGACTGCAGTCCGGAGGCGCAATTGCGCTGGACGGTCCATGCCGGGACGCGTTCGCCGCAGCCGAGACGCAGGGCAGCGACCCGGCCGATGTTGGCTTCGTTCGGGCCCGGCATGACACAGCCGAGTATGACCTCGTCGAAGTCGGTCGCCGCAAACGGCTGGCGGGCGAGCAGGGGTCTAGCGGCGGCAACGGCGAGATCGGCGGCCGTGAACGGGCCGGGTTTGCCGCGCGCCTTGAGGAACGGGGTACGACTCCCGTCGACTACATAGACTGGCCGGCCACCCCACCCAGATTGTCGTCCCCCCATTGCTTGCGCTCCTTGGATAAATAGTCTGGGAGAAATTCGTCCACCTGTATCACCAGCTGGCGGGCCGTCATGGCCGCGCGGATACCGGCGGCTTCCTGCACGGTAATAATGCCGGCGGCAATGCCGGCATCGACCTGTGCTTCCGGATCGCCATGGGGCAGGTTGCCTGCCGTCATGGCATTGCGCAGCTTCCTTATCGCCGGTGCGGCCGCTACGCTTTTCTCCAGGGCGTCATCGAGCTGTGCCAGCGGTTGATTGTCATCACCGGGAATATACACACCTTCCGTAAGACGGTCACGCAGGGCCCCGGGGCTTAGCAGGATGTCGGCTGTGCGCTGGCTGAGCGTATCGCCGGGCCGCTGGTACGGCCTGCCCAGCGGGAATGTCAGCAGGCGGCCCAGCAATGCGACGGGACGGCTGGGGAAATTGTTCCAAACCTCGTGAAGGCGAACCTGAATGTGGTAGAGCAGGTCACGGCAGGCGTATTCCAGCAGCGGCAATTCATCATCCGGCGAGCCGTTGTCGTAATGATGCTTGAGGACGGCACTGCCGAGGTAGAGCCAGCTCAGGACATCGCCCAGCCGGCCGGACAGCGATTCCTTGCGTTTCAGGCCGCCGCCGAGCGTCAACAGGGTGAGCTCCGTGGTGACGGCAAAGGCGAGCGACATGCGCCCGAACTGGCGATAGAAATGTCCGCGCATGCCATGCTGGGGCGAATCCAGCAGCCGCCCCCGGGTGAGGCCATGGAACAGGGCGCGGACTAGATTGCTCATTACCAGGCTGCCGTGGCTGAACAGGGCCTCATCAAAGGCGTTGATATCAGCATTGGCAGCCGCCTCCATCTCCCTGAACAGGAACGGGTGACAACGAATGGCACCCTGGCCGAAGATGATCAGATTGCGGGTCAGGATATTCGCGCCTTCGACCGTGATGCCGATGGGCAGGGCCTCGTAGCTGCGGGCGATAAAATTGGTCGGTCCCATGCTGATACCACGGCCGCCCAGGACGTCCATTCCGTCATTGACGACGTCGCGCATTCGCTCGGTCAGGTGGTATTTGATGATGGCGGACGCCACGGAGGGGTCTTCGCCGCTGTCGAGTGCGGCGGCGGTAAAACCGCGGGCGGCGTTCATGACATAACTGGTTCCCGCGATCCGCGCCAGAACCTCGCTGATGCCCTCGAATTTACCGATGGGTATATTGAACTGCTTGCGAACCGCCGCGTAGGCGCCGATCGCCCGGCTCATCTTTTTACCGGCGGCCGTACTCAGTGCCGGCAGTGAAATCGCGCGGCCGTCCGAGAGACAGTTCATCAGCATGCGCCAGCCCTGCCCGACATATTCGCGACCGCCAATGATCCAGTCCATCGGGATGAAAACATCCTTACCGCGATTGGGTCCGTTCATGAATGACTGACTCATGGGGAAATGGCGCTTGCCGATTTCTATCCCCGGTGTGTCGGTGGGAATAAGTGCCAGTGTAATACCGATGTCCTCCACCTCGCCCAGCAGATGGTCCGGGTCATAGAGATGAAAGGCGAGCCCGAGCAGCGTCGCTACGGGACCCAGTGTGATATAGCGTTTCTCCCAGTTGAGACGGATGCCGAGCACGTCTTCCCGGCCGGCGAAGGATTGCCGGCAGACGATGCCTTTGTCCGGCATCGCGGCCGCATCGCTGCCGGCCTCCGGTCCCGTGAGTGCGAAGCAGGGGATGTCCGTGCCGTTCGCGAGCCGCGGGAGGTAATGGTTTTTCTGTTCTTCCGTTCCGTAGGACAGCAATAATTTCGCCGGGCCCAGTGAGTTCGGGACCATGACGGTTACGCCGGCCGAGATACTGACACTGGCGACCTTCATCACGACGGCCGAGTGGGCATTGGCCGAGAACTCCAGACCGCCGTATTGTTTCGGAATGATCATGCCGAAGAAGCCGTGTTGCTTCATGAAGGCCCAGGTCTCCGGCGTCAGGTCGCGCAGTTCCTCGGTAATCTCCCAGTCATCGATCATGCCGCACAGTTCCTCCGTGGGCCCGTCGATGAACGCCTGTTCCTCCTCCGTATACCGGGGTGCCGGAAAGCGGATCAGGCGGTGCCAGTCCGGCTGACCGGTGAACAGTTCCGCTTCCCACCATACCGTGCCGGCGTCCAGCGCTGCGCGTTCGGTATCGGACATGGCCGGCATGACCTTCCGGTAGAGGGCGAGCAGGGGGGCGGTGACCAGCCGCCGGCGCAGTGAGGCGGTGATCAGCAGCACGGCCAGCGGGATATACACCAGCCAGGCGGTGATGAGTGCCCAGGCCGGCGGGGTGTGTATCAGGCTCCAGAAGACGAGCAACAGGCCTGCCGCGCCCGTCCAGAGCTGGCGCGATGCCTGGCGTGCCATCATAAACCCGATGGCGCCGAGTATTACCGGCAGTTCAATCAGCCAAATCATGTCCACCATCCCTTGCTCCCGTTGCGCGTTGCGAGATACGCCAGCGGATCACCGAATTCGACATAATAAATACCTGTGAGTTGCAGACCGCCGGCAGCAGGCGTGATAGTCCATAGTAGCGTATCGGCATGTCGGGCCTGAAATTCAGGCGGCCGGCCCTGAAAAGGCACAATTCATGCTGTCAGGCAATCCATGCCGTTGTGCACCGGCAAGGCAGCGCGTCCAGGCGCCACGGACGGCGGGCCGGATGCTTCTCAGGGCGGGAGCAATGCCAGCGCGTGCGCCAGTTTTTCCCGGGATGTGTAGAAATGCGGCGAGAAACGGATGCCGCCGCCGCGCAGTGCGCAGATGACATTTTTCCGCTGAAGTCTTTCATACAGCGAGGCCGCGGATTGCCGCAGCGGCCGGAAAGTCACAATGCCGCCATAACGCCCCGCCGCCTGCGGCGTAACCAGCCGATAGCTGCCGGTAAGGTTGTTGAAAAAATCGAACAGAAAGCGGGAATTGTCCAGGATGCGTTCCTGGATGCCCGGGATACCGACTCGCTCGATCAGCCCCAGGCTGGCATGCAGGGCATGAACGCCGGTCATGTTCGGACTGCCGCATTCAAACCGGCGTGCGCTGCCGGCAATTTCCCAGGTGGCGGCATCGAAATTCAGCGCGTCCTCGATCATGTGCCAGCCGTATTGCTTGAGATCGAGCAGATCCATGGCGGCGTGGCGGCAGTAAAACAGCGCGATACCTTCGGGACCCAGCAGCCATTTATGGGCGTCGGCCATGACGAAATCCGCCTGGCAGGCCTGTACATCGAGAGTCAGCGCGCCGAGGCTCTGGATGGCATCCACGCAGAACAGGACGCCACGCTCGCGACAGGCCGCCCCCAGGGTGGTCAGATCCAGTTGAAGCCCGGTCGCGTATTGCACTGAACTTACGGCCACCAGGCGGGTCCGGTCATTCATCCGGGCGATGATGGCCGACTCCGCCGTGTCGCCCTGTGCGAGGTCTGCATGGCGGGTTTCGACCCGGAATTTTGCCAGCGATTCCCAGACCAGGCGGTTGGACGGGAACTCCTGGTTGGTGATGACGACATTGTCGCCGGCCTGCCAGTCCAGGCCGTAGGCGACAACGGAGAGCGCTTCGGAGGTGTTTTTCAGCAGGGCGATTTCCGCGTCGCTGCGGGCGTTGATCAATCGTTGCAGTTGCCGTTTCAGGTCGGCCTCGGTGGCCATCCAGTCCGTGTAGCGTCGGGCACCGAACGTGGCGTTTTCATCGGCAAAGGCCCTGACGGCATCCGCCGTGCACCGCGGCCAGGGCGCAACGGCGGCATGATTCAGGTAAACAAGGTCCTCATCAAGCGCAAACTCGGATTCATACATGGCGGGTGCGGCCTCTGAAAAACAAGCGGGGGCGGGTGTTGCAGGGTACTATAGCCGGCTGACGGATACAGACTGAAACATCTGTCAGGGTGCTCATGCGGACGCTGCGATATTTCATTTCCATTGGCCTGCTCGCCGTTTCCCTGTTGCTCTTGCCGGGAGGCGTGTCATTTGCGGCGGATGATATCCGGGTGGTCGTGGATACCGACAAGCTTACGCTATCGGTACTGCGCGGGGACAGGGTTATGGTCCGTTTCGAGGACATTGCCATTGGTCGCTACGGCAAGACCTATTTCAAGCGACGCGGTGACAGCAAGACGCCCCTCGGAAGGTTCAGGCTCGGCTGGATGAAGCAGGACAGCCGTTATTACCGGTTTCTGGGGCTGGACTACCCGGATCTCGCGTCGGCCGACCGGGCCCTGGTGGATGGCAGGATCAGCGAGCCGGACTGGCAGGCCATCCGCATCGCAACGGCGGCCGGGAAGACCCCGCCCCAGAATACTCCCCTGGGCGGGTTTATCGGTATTCACGGTGTGGGGGAGGGGGATCTGGCAGTCCATGGGCAGTACAACTGGACCAATGGCTGCGTGGCATTGACCAACGGGCAGCTGGATCGCCTGCTGCGATGGGTCAAAATCGGGACGCCGGTCGAGATCCGCTGAGTGCCGATGGTGACTATTTGGCTTGCAATGCGGCAGGCGGCGGTTATTATTCGGGTGTCTGGATTGTTTAATGGATAAGGAGACAGCAATGATGGAAAACACGAAACTCCGGCTGCGCGTTCTGACGCTGGTTCTGCTGGCAGGGGCCTATGCTGGGCTGACAGGCTGTGCAACGACCGGTGACCTCGACAAACTGAGCGCCCGGGTCGATGCGGTGGCTGCGGATGCCGCGGCGGCCAAGGCCGATGCCGCACAGGCAAAGTCAATGGCTCAGGATGCCATGAATACGGCCAATGAAGCCAAGGCGTCATCGGATGAGACCGAGATGAAGATCGACCGCATGTTCAAGAAGGCGATGTACAAATAAGCAAGTGTGAATTCCGCAGGGGCGGCTTCGGGCTGCCCCTGCGGTGTTTCTGTCACCCCGAATTCCCGGACTTGCGGCGTCCTGCCGGCGGTCACCGCAAGGCGCCGGTCATTCCGCGTCCTGCCTGGATATCATCTCCGGTATCCCGCTTTTCTCTTCCACCGCCTGCCGCAGCGCCTTGCCGCTGAGGCTTACCCGCCTGTCGCTGCCATTCCCCGGCATTTCCTGTCCCGCAGCCAGAAGATCGGCAATGGTATCCAGTACCTTCTGCATGTAATCGCGGTATTCATCCTGCTCCTCATCCAGGGGAGGGTGCAGCTCGATATACAGAACACCCGCCAGCCAGCCCAGCTTGATGGGTTGATTGACGATCTGGACAGGGGTGCCGACCGGTACGTCGTCGAACAGCTGTTCGATGTCTTCCGGGTACATGCGGATACAGCCGTGCGTGACCCGCATACCCACCCCGTAGGGTTTGTTGGTGCTGTGGATCAGATAGCCGGGTATGCCGAGTCGCATGGCGTAGCCGCCCAGCGGATTGTCCGGTCCCGGCGGAACGATATCGGGTAACATCCGGCCCTCGGCGGCGGCTTCCCGCTTCAGCGATTTCGGCGGGCGCCATGCGGGGTCCCGCTGCTTGCTGGCGATGGTGGTAGTGCCCAGTGGAGTCTTCCAGTCCATCCGCCCGACACTGACCGGATGGGTGATCACCACCGGCGTCTGTCCCTTTTGCGGGCGGGGGTAATAATACAGCCGCATTTCCGGCAGGTTGAGCACCAGTCCGCTGCGTTTTGCCTGCGGTAGGATATGGCGCTTCGGCAGGACCACGTGGGCGCGGTCTTCCGGCAGCCAACGGTCGACGTTGGGATTGGCCAGCAGGATCTCGTTCTGCCCGATATCATAGCGCCGCGCGATGTCGAGCAATGTCTCGCTCCGGGCTGCGGCAGTAAACTGCACCTGGCCGACAACGTCCACACCCACAGGCGGAAGCACGAAGGTATCCGCCTGCGCCAGTCCGGCTGTCGCGGTCCAGAGAACCGCTATCGGGGTGTATCTGGTCATGTGAACTCCTGCCAATGGTGGGTCAGGTGACTCTGTGAAAAAGGGTAGCGTACAAGTCTTCCGTAAAAGTAATAGAAAAATACAGCTATTACAAGATGTTAACGGATATTTTTCAGTTACTTTATATAAAGTGGGCAAGCGGGT
>Ga0210096_1000097_pt1 | contig 39909 bp, 28 predicted proteins | sample China_Galinas_PW_4_FD_184864 | JGI IMG/M metagenome (GOLD analysis project Ga0210096, IMG submission 184864) | Wetland microbial communities from San Francisco Bay, California, USA, that impact long-term carbon sequestration - China_Galinas_PWA_D2... | ecosystem: Environmental > Aquatic > Marine...
TGCGGCATTCATGCCCTTCGCTAGTCTCCAGGGAAAGGTGAGTTACGGGCGCTTTCCAGCCATTCAACGGCAAATACCTGAGTAATTTAGTCCGATGGCCGGAGTCGGCCCCATACCGGCCGTTGAGAACTTTTACTTGTAGGTCAAAAACGTACTAAAAGATGCCATTTCCGAGCCTGGATTTCTTGAAGTCTATTCCCGGATCTTTTGAGGGGGGTGGTGTAGTGTGATTCTTGTATGAACAGAGTTTGTACCACGCACGGAAGTCAATGAGAATAATGTGGAGGTAAACATCACGTATTTTGCTGGATGTTGTGTTGGTTACCGTCACTGAACGTGCTCCGGTCAAATCAGGTTTGAATAAAATTCTGAACCACTGATATTACATATGCTTGATTTAGGTCAATTATTCCTGCATTCCAGATCTGTATGTTTTCCCTACTCTGCTGGATACCACAATAAAGGTATTACTAGTTCAAGTAGATTACTCATAACAAAGGAAGTGGAGCAACTGGAATAATAAGTTTAGGGTCATGACTAGTTAAGGCTTAGTGAAATGAGGCTAAGCTACTGTCATGACTACGAAAAACAGGTATGCAATTCGCGCACGAATTTCTGAGCCCCAATTTCGACAGATTGTCCGGCTGTTTGCGCTTGACCTGGACGCCACCCAGATCGCTGCAACGTCCGGCCTGAACCGTAATACGATCAACCGATATCTGCGAGGCATCCGTGAACGCATTGCTGAATACTGTGAATCCCAGTCGCCAATCTCGGGGGAGATCGAAGTGGATGAGTCGTACTTCGGCGCCAGGCGCATCAAAGGCAAACGAGGGCGTGGCGCCTTCGGTAAAACGGCCGTCTTCGGCGTCTTCAAACGCAATGGCTGTGTGTATACAGAAATCGTCCCGGACTGCAGAAAGACTACTCTGCAAGGGATTATCCGGGGCCGTGTCACCCTGGATAGCGTCATCTATTCCGATGGCTGGCGGGGTTACAACGGCTTGGTTGACGTCGGCTATGGCAAGCACCTGCGAGTCAATCATGGACAGGATGAGTTCGTTAGAGGCAAAACCCATATCAACGGCATCGAGGGCTTCTGGGGGTTTGCCAAGTCCCGTCTGAATCGATTCCGTGGTATGAATAAACATACGTTCTATCTACATTTGAAAGAATGCGAGTTTCGGTTCAATTATCGGAAACAGGATCTCTACCACATGATCCTCAAGTTGTGCCGAAATAAGCCCCTTAACTAGTCATGTCCCTAAGTTTAAAGCTGAAGCAGAGGCGTCATGAATCGGATGCATTACAGCATAGCGTGAAGGCACTTACTTGTATCTGTTTTTCCTTCTGGAATCTACAGTGCAACCTCATTTGTCGTTGAATGCGTTATGCGCGAGGATTGCGGTCTATGTTTAGTCGTCTGTTCCACATTATAAAACCAGGAGGAATAACATGTCATATATTAATAATCACAGTCGTAAATCGATACTGTCTATACTGATAGTAATTTTTATTTATTGTGTTGTTGTAACGAGAGTTGTACAGGGCTCTGATCTGTGGGTACCAGATATTGCATTGCAGGATAAAAAGAACAGCGCATCCAAGGCTTCTATTTATCTTGTGCTTATGGCCCAGAATCCAATTCTTACCTATGAGGGAGGCATTGCAGGATTACCTGCGACTAAACCGCAAAAAGGCAAGAAGGTAAATCCTAGTAGCACACAAGTGCGTAATTATGATGTCTTCCTGAAAGGGCAACATAATGCTGCGCTACATTCCATTGGGGCAACAAGTAATGCCAAGGTTTATGACTATACCTTTGGAGTCAATGCCTTTGCTGTTAAATTAAACACACAACAGGTGACAGAACTCGCCAAACAACCCGAAGTTATCTCAATACAACCAGACTCGCTACGGAAGCTGGAAACCGATAACAGCCCAGATTTTCTAGGACTTACCGACTATCAAGGACCATGGGAAAAGGGATATCTCGGTGAGAATGTTGTAGTTGGCATAATAGATAGTGGAATCTGGCCAGAACATCCGAGTTTTACCGACGATGGAAGTTATGGTCCGCCCCCAGCAGGATTTAACGGCACCGGCTGTGATTTCGGGAATGCCGGATTCAATCCGGTCGATGCATCATTCCCGTGCAACAACAAATTGCTGGCTGCGAAGTCATATAAAGAAGGTTTTACCGTTAACATTCCACTCCTGGATAATGAATACGATTCCGCGCGCGATGCCAGCGGTCATGGTAGCTTTACGACATCCATTGTAGTTGGAAACAATGGCGTTAGCGCACCCGTTGCGGGTATCGATCACGGCCCAGTAAGTGGTATAGCCCCGCGGGCGCGGATCTCCGTTTATAAGGCCTGTTGGAATGAAGCCGGCTGCTTTCTGTCCGATCTTGTTATGGCTATAGATCAGGCGGTTGCCGACGGTGTTGATATCATCGATTACCCAGTAGGTGGCTCTAACACAAATATTGAAACTGACGAAATTGCACTCTTGTTTGCCGCTGATGCTGGTGTATTCACTGCCACCTCGGCGGGCAACTTGGGACCCAGGAATAGTACAATATCCAATCCTGCAAAGGTTCCCTGGATTACGGCAATCGGAGCGAGCACACAAAACCGTACATTTGAAGGATCTGCAATTTTGGGCGACGGATCTGAGTTATCCGGCGCCTCAGTTACAGGTAGTACGAGTGTATTGTCAATAGTCGATGCAGCTGATGCCGGAGGAGAGCTCTGCGAGCCAGGCACTCTTAATCCGACTCTTGTTGCTGGACACATTGTATTATGCAAGCGTGGCACGGTTGTCCTGGTTGATAAGAGCCGTGCTGTAAACGATGCCGGTGGTGCGGGAATGATTCTCTATAATTCTTCAGATAGCGAGGATCAATTGCCAATTAACTACTGGGTCCCCACAGTTCATATCGACAACACCGATGGCCTTCAAGTGAAGGATTATATTTCGAGCGATAGCAGTCCAATAGCACAAATCAATGGGGGTGTATCCACCGAGACTGTCGCTCCTTGGATGGCAGATTTTTCCTCACGTGGCCCTAATATATTTTCACAAGACATCATTAAGCCTGATTTGACAGCACCTGGGGTGAATATCCTGGGAGCTGAAACGCCAACACCATTACACGGTGTGCCTGGAGAATTATTCCAAGTAGGCAGCGGAACTTCGATGTCTGCTTCACATGTGGCTGGTATTTTCGCCCTTCTGAAGCAGACCCATCCCGACTGGAGCCCTGCAATGGCAAAGTCAGCATTGATGACTACAGCCCACCAGGATGTCAAGAAAGAGGACGGTATCACACAAGCCGATCCCTTTGACTTTGGCAGTGGACATATTGTCCCAGGTGGTGAGGCGACGAAAGGCTCTATATTCCAGCCTGGTCTCGCATATGATGCTGGATTTCTTGAATATCTTGGATTTCTCTGCGATGCAGCACCCGAAGTGTTCTCGGACCCAGTGAGTACCTGTTCTTCCCTGGAATCGATTGGCATACCCACAGATCCCAGTGATCTCAATCTACCGTCAATCGGCATTGCTGAGCTAGCCGGTACTCAGACAGTGGCTCGCACCGTGACCAGTGTAGCGAAAGAGAAAGGCCCTCGAAATTATGAGGTTTCAGTAGACGCGCCACCAGGATTCAATGTAACGGTATCACCCTCTACACTCATGCTTCGCAGTGGTGATACAGCCGTCTATGAGGTAACTATTACCAATAACGGGACTGCTACATTCGGGGATTGGGCTTTTGGATCACTAAGCTGGACCGAAGACAAGGGACGATACAATGCCTATAGCCCAATTGCCGTGCGAGCTATTGAGCTCGATGTGCCAAATGAACTCAGCAGCACCGGCACTGATGGTTCACTGAACTTTGACATCGGATTTGGATACACTGGAGACTACACCGCAGCTGTACATGGCCTGATTGGCGCCGATAAGCGATCATCCAGTGTTGTCGATGATCCATCAAACCTGATTAACACTGCGTTAGCGACCGGTGTGGGTGTCAGTTATCACAATTTCGTTGTTCCTTCTGGAATGAGTTATGCACGGTTTGCGCTGTTTAACGACTATACCGATGGTGATGATGATCTTGATCTCTACGTATGGGACCCATCCGGAGGCTTTATCGGAAGTAGTGACAACCTGGCTTCATCAGACGAACAGATTGATATTGCTTCTCCTGTGGCGGGCACCTATACAATTGTTGTTCATGGCTGGGAGACTGATGGGCCGGATGCCAATTACACTCTTTTCAATTGGGCTTTAGGTCCTGATGTTGGCAATATGACTATCTCGTCTGCACCAACCACTGCTACGGCTGGATCAATCGAGACAATTACCATCAATTGGTCGAGTCTCATTGCCAATACCAAATACCTCAGTGCAGTGTCGCACAGCAACAGCAGTGGGTTGATAAGCAACACTTTAATTGGTATCGATACAGACTAATTAACGCTCAACACATACTCGGTACATCTACCTCCTGCAGGCTATATACCGCAGGAGGTTTCTTTTTATGGTGACCTGTATACTAAGTCTATCATTTGAATTTTCCCAATTTGATCAACTGAGATACAAGCTCATTTAGGCATTTTCGATAGTCATTGCCAATTGTGCAAAATAACAAAATATACAGCACTCATGACCTTCCCCGGAAACAGAGGAAGGTCTTTTTCTGGCTATTCTCGGACTGGCTGTCTGTATATGTGAATGTCTGCTTCTGCGCTGCATAGTTGCCGTTCGCTAGTCGTCCGGGAATGGTAAGTTGTGGCCGTTCTCGGAACTCACCATGCGGTGATGTGAATGTCGTGTTCTGCGGCATTCACGACCTCCACGCAAATCCAGGGAATGGCGTGTTTCGGGGGTTTTACAGACATTTAATGTGCAAGTAATACACACGGTATCGCCCTAAAACCCTAACAGCGTAAAGCTGTTTGTTCGATACTAATCTGCTAACAAATAATCTATAATAAGATCATGCAGTTATCGAACAAACAGATCCGTTTTGTGAGTGAGTACCTGGTTGATTTGAACGGGGCACAGGCCGCTATTCGCTCGGGATTTAGCCAACGATCAGCTCGGCAGATCGCCACCAGGCTGTTGTCGAAAGCTGACATCAGGGTATTGGTACAGAAAAAGCAGAAAGAGACCGAGGAACGGCTCCAGATTACCCGGGATGACGTCATACGGGGGCTTCTGAGGGCCGTAGAGGAGGCCAAGGAGGCAGGGAGCCCGCAGGGGCAAATCAATGCCTGGAGGGAGATCGGGAAGATGATGGGGTATTACGACCAGCCTGCGCCGCCAGCGCCACAGGATCTCACCGAAGAGCAGGTGAGGGCACTGTCAGATGCGGAACTGAAGGCGCTGATTTAAAGAGCCACCAGCTTGCGTGAGTTTTGCGTGAATCAGTTGTGCGCAGTCGTGCACAGTCGTGCAAATTGAGCAACAGGCGTCCCGGTAAGTGATTGAAAGATAAGGGCCAGAATTTGACACTTCGTACTGAAAATCCCCGTGTCGGCAGTTCGATTCTGTCCCTAGCCACCATCTAAATTACAAATAAAAACAATAAGTAATATCTGCAGGCAATCGATATACCAGGCACTTAGAATCCGCCGCGGTTATAAGTGGTTCCGTGTCGGTGTAACCCATTAAATGTATCCGACCCCTTTCCAGACCCCGTATTAATCAGTCCCTGCACTTCGCGATGCGATTCGACATGTTGACCAGCGCCGACAGAGAGCTTGCTTCCATTTTCTCCATCATATTGGCGCGGTGTATTTCAACCGTTCGGGTGCTCACATTGAGTTCACCGGCAATGACCTTGTTCAGCTTGCCGGCAATCACACCTTGCATAACCTCGCGTTCGCGCGCTGTCAGCTTTGCAAACCGTCTTTCCAGCTCGTGGCATTCGCTATGCTTCTGCCGGTTCTCCGTGTCCAGTCGCAAAGCTTGCTGGATGCGATCCAGCAGCAGCTGGTCGCTCACGGGTTTTTGCAGAAAATCGACAGCACCGGTTTGTATTGCCTGCACGGCGTTGGGTATTTCCCCGTGACCCGAGATCATGATAATCGGCGGATGCAGACCCATCCCGGCCAGTTTTGATTGCAGTTCCAGTCCGCTCATACCCGGCATCCGGACGTCCAGCACCAGACAACCGGGACGGGACGGGTCGTAGGCATCCAGGTAGGCCTGGGGTGATTCGTAGACCTCCGGCTTCAGGCCCACCGACTTGATCAGCATGTTGAGTGCCGCACGCACATCCGGTTCATCATCAATCACAAAAATAGTCTGTTCCCTGTTCATGACGTCCCCCTTTCACGCTCGGAAGGCAGTGAAAAACTGAATAGTGCACCGCCGCCCAGGCGCGGGCGGCCACCCAGTTCACCGCCGTGCGCCTCGACAATCGACTTGCAAATCGAAAGTCCGATGCCCATCCCTTCTGTCTTGGTCGTTACAAACGACGTGAAGATCTTGCCGGCAATCTCGTCATCCAGACCCGGCCCGGTATCCGCGACACTGACCTCGATATCGCCTTGTTGGCCAAGTTGCGTACCGACCGAGATTCGCCGTTTTGCTCCGTCGAGTTTTTCAATCGCCTCCATGCTGTTGCGCACCAGATTGAATATGACCTGCTGTATCTGTACAGGGTCGACCTGTGCTACCGGCAATTCATTCTGCAACTCGAGAAACGCCTCGATTCCGAGCTGCTGCAGCTCCGGATTGAGCAGATCCATGGCATCAGTGATCAGCCGGTTGATATCGGAAGGTTCCGTATGCGGTTCTTCCTTGCGAATGAAGCCCCGCATATGACTGATGATGTCACCCGCACGTTTCGCGTTGACGGCAATGCGTTCCAGGGCAAATACCAGTTCGTCATGGTCAAACTCCTGATTTCTGACAACGCGTTGACTGGCTTGTGAAAAACTCAGTATGGCCGTCAATGGCTGGTTAAGTTCGTGTGCCAGCGTGGATGCCATTTCTCCCATCGATTGCAGGCGACCGGCATGCGCCAGGGCATGCAGATTCTGGCGTGCCTGTTCTTCCGCCCGGCGCCTGTCCGTGACATCACGCCCCACGCCGACGATTTCCACCACCTCGCCGTCGATATCCCGTACAGCCCGCAATGCCCATCCCAGCCAGCGCTCCCCCCTGGCGGTCGCCGCGCGGTGTTCAAACTGGGCCATCCCCGGTCCGGTAAATAGCTTGTTCCATTCCTGTTCAACCTGCCTGCGGTCGAGGTTGTGGATCTGCTCATCAAATTGACTGTGCAGCAACTCATTCTCGTCACGCGAGAACATCTCGCAGAACGAGGGACTGACAAACTGCAATCGCCCGGTACGATCCAGCTTCACCACCAGGTCGGTCTGGTTTTCCACCAGTAACCGGTATTTTTCCTCGCTCGCCTGCAAGGCCTTCTGGGTACGCTTACGCTGTAACTCGACACCGACACGGGTGGCAAAAATACGCAATATGGATTCCGCATGCGGCAGGTGGCGCATGTCACTGGTATCCAGGATCGCCAGATGCCCCAGTGTCCTGCCGGTCATGTCCAGTGCCGGGACCGCCATATACGATTCGAACCCCTGTTCACAGGGATACAGCATCTCCAGATTTTCCGGGTAATAGCAGGTGTCACCCTGTATCACACGTTCGCAAGGTGTACCGTATACATCGTACTCGAAATTATCATCGAACCGCCCATCCTTCATGAAAGCCAGTGTGCGGACTCTTCGTCTGTCATTGTCGATGCATTCAGTAATAAACACACATTTGACTTCCAGTGATGTGGCCAGGTTCTGCACCAGCGACTGGAAGAAATCCTCACCGGTGGACGAGGCCGTTCCGGAGGCAATGGCGCGCAGTGCGGTTTCCGCCTGGCGACGCTCGTCGATCTCTCGCATGACGTCTGTGTAGAGGTGCGCATTCTCGAGAGCGATCGCCGCCTGGGCTGCCAGCGCTTGCACGACCACCAGTCGCTCCCGGGTAAAGGTATGGGGTATCAGGTTGTTCTCCAGGTAAATAAGTGCTGTCAATTGCTGCTGGTGCATGATAGGCACGCACAATACGGACTTGACTCCGTGTTCCTTGACATACTGGTCTCCGGCAAGACGGTTATCCGAGCGCGCATCCCCGCTCAGCAGAAACTCGCGGGTGCGCGTGACGTAGTTGACGATACCCGTCGACCACGCCTGATCGCCACCTGTCACGTCGGTATCCAGTGAAATGGACTGGTCATTTATCGCGCCCGCGGCCGTGACATGCCAGTCATTTCCCTCGGGGCAAAGCAACAACCCGCGCTCTGCGCCTGTGTTTTCCAGCACGATCTGCAGTAATCGACCGACCAGCCGGTCCAGGACCATCTCGCCGGAGATCGCCTGGGATGCCTTCAGTATCGTGGCGATATCCAGTGACAGTGATGATGTTGCCGCTGCATCGGAATCGATCGGCGCCGTATCGATGTCCAGGCCGGCATGGACTGCAATCAGTTGCTTTATTTTCCCGAGAGCACCCCATTTGCGGTAGTGTTGAGCGGATTCCTGCAGATAGGCTGCTGCGATACGATGACGGTCGCGCTGCATCCAGAAGCGGCCGGCCAGTTCGCACGCCAGCGCTTCGATATTGACGAAGCCGTGCTTTCGTGCGCAGTCGATTGCCCGCTCGTAGTGACTTGCAGCCTCTTCCCAGTTTCCGGTGACGCGCGATATCTCCGCGTGAACCAGGTGAAACTGCTGAGCAAAGTTCTGTGGCGCATTGTCCGCCCATACGCGCATGCGCTGACGCAGCGAATCAAGTTTCTCCAGTACGGCGTCACGCTCACCGGCGTCCAGGGTATCGGCGATTGCGGCAAGCAGCAACGCGTGGTTGAAGCACAGCAGTGCATCCCAGATCATGCCGCGTACACCAAATATGACCTTCTCCGCTTCCTCCGCATAATGCAGGGCATCCTGATACTCCTGCATCAGGTAGCACACATTAAGTTTCGCAACATAATAGAATGCGATAAAGAACGGCACGTCACCGTAAGCTTCGATGTAGGCCTGCTCGGTGAAGCCATCCCCGTCGAGCGACGCCATGGAAGCCGTTTTTCCCTGCAGGCAACGCCCCCACTGCAACATCATCTTGTGGGCATCGCCGATACTCTGGTAACGGTAACCGGACAGAAACTGCAGTTTGACGCTGTATTCCTCCTGGTATTCCTCGAGGTTTATACCGCTGAAAAGCGCATGCCAGCTTTCGTGGAAAACACCATAACCACCGTAGGTAAAATCACCGGATTCTATGCCGGCTTCATAGGCAGCCCGCGAGTACCTGAAGCACTCCCTGATATGATCACGCCACAGGCCGATGTAGCAGCTGAACATGTGATTGACCTTGGCACGTGCGGTACGGTCATCAAGCGCGCGATTAACATCCAGTGCGAGCTGGCCGAATTCGTAGGCACTGGCATAATCCCCGGTGCGTGCCGCGATATTGATGGCGTGGGTAACGTAGCCATAGGCGGACTCCTCGGTATTGCCGTACTGCAGGGACATGCGCACCATGCAGGCGGCAATCAGCATCGTTATCGGGAGATCACCGGAGATGTAGTTGGGCGCCCACATCGTCATCAGCAGTTTCATGCATACTTTAATATCCGGATCCTGCATTACCGGCAGATGCACCAGATCGGCGACAGCCTTGCCTGCCAGTTGTTCCCGGATATTCCGTATTTCCAGGTCTGTCTGGGCAAGCTTTTCAGTCTCATCGTCAGGAAAATGGATGTCATACAGTGCAACGGCCTCACGCCCCAGTGCGGCGGCCTCGCGGAACCGCGACAGGTTCTCGTACTGGATAATGCGCAGGTTATATATCAGGCCCTTCTCGCGCCTGGTGCGCGCCTTCTGCATCAGCAGGTCAAACCCTGCCTCCGCCTCGTCGAAATTCCCGCTCAGGTAGGCGCATTCGGAACGCTCGCGATACATATCGAAGGCGAGCTCGTAGCTGCCTTTCCAGGGGTCCTGTGGTAACAGGTCCACACCCCTGCTGAAGTATTCATGTGCGGTCCCGTATGCCGTCGAAAGTTTCGCCTTCAACCCGGCCCGCAGGTTGAGTTGCGCCAGAGTATCCCTTTCACCAGCATCCCTGATCATGGCGCTGCCCAGATTCAGATGATTGACGATTTCGAAGATCAGGTCCTCCAGTTCGGCCTCCGACGAACCCGTAAGCAAGAGCGATCCGATCTGATAATGAATGTCATCACGCCGGGACTCCGGAATCATCCCGTAGGCCGCTTCCTGAACACGGTCATGGTAGAAGGTGAATATCCCTTTACCCTGCTGCTCTACAAGGCCTTCCGCCATTGCCCGGTGCAAATGCCTGTTGATACTTTCATCATCCTTTCCGCAGGCTGTTGCCAGTGTCGTCAGACTGAAGCGGTTACCGATGCATGCAGCCAGCATAAGTACCTCGCCGGTATCTGCGGGAAGGCGCCCAATTTTGCGCGCCATCAACTCGACCACGTTGTCCGCCGCATGCAAGGCATTGATCACGTCGACATCCCAGTGCCAGTGCAAGCCGTTACCCAGATGCAACTGGCCATCTTCGTACAGGGAGTGCAAAAAGGAACGGGCAAAGAACGGATTCCCGCCTGTTTTCGCGTGTACGCAGCCGGCCAGAGACAGCGTGTCTTCCTCGTCGCCCAGTGTGTCCCGTATGATATGATTCACGCTGTCAACGCCCAGGGGCTGCAGATCGATCTCATTCAGAGCCCTGCCGGCCTCCCGAATGTCACGAATTACCGATCTGAGTGGATGCGTGGCGCCCACTTCATTGTCGCGATAGGCGCCGATTATCAACAACCCGTCTACGTCGATTCCGGTCACCCAGCCCTGGAACAGACGGAGACTGGCCGTACTGGCCCATTGCAAATCATCCAGAAACAGCACCAGCGGGCGCTCCGGCTGTGCAAAGACGGTGATGAATTTCTGGAAATAGAAATTGAACCGGTTCAGCGACTCCGCCGGCTTGAGTTCAGGGACCGGCGGCTGTCTGCCAGTGATCAATTCCAGTTCCGGGATGACGTCTATGATGACCCGGGCGTTCATTCCCAGTGCCGAGAGTATGGATTGCTTCCAGTGTTCGACATCCGCATCGGTTTCCGTCAGTATCTGGTTAAGCAACTCCCGAAATGCCTGCAGGATGGCGCCGTAGGGGTTGGCCCGGTCCAGCTGGTCGTATTTACCGGCGACGAAATAGCCGCCGTTTTCGATAACCGGGCCGCGGATATGCTGAATCAGTGATGTCTTGCCAATACCCGAGTAACCCGCGACCAGTACCAGTCCTGATCCCTCCAGGCGCACGTGCTGGAATGCATCCAGTAACTGCTGACACTCCCTTGCCCTCCCGTACAGGCTGTCCGGAATTTCGAAACCTTCCGGGCGGTCATGCTGGGCAAGCGTTATTGAATCCAGCTGGCCTGTTTGCCGAAGCCGGGTATCACAGGCCTGCAGGTCGGCCAGTAAACCCTGCGCACTCCTGTAGCGTTTGTCGACCTTTTTCATCAGCAGGCGCATGACGATATCCGAAACGGGGCGGGGTATGGCCGGGTCGATTGCAGAGGGCGATTCGGGAATACGCGCCAGGTGGCTGTGAATGAGCTCGAGTGGATCTTCCGTCACGAAGGGCAATTTTCCGGTCAGCATTTCATAGAACATGACGCCCAGTGAGTAGAGGTCGGTGCGATAGTCGATGTTCGCCTTGATTCGTCCCGTCTGTTCCGGTGCGATATAGGCAAGGTTGCCGTCGTAAGGGAGATGACCGTCCTGCATACCGGCACTCATGTTCACCGCGCAGTTGACCTCTGATATCCAGACTCGTTGCCTGTCCCTGCCAAGGATGATGATGTCGGGGCGGAGCCGGGTATGTACAATCTTCTGCCGGTGCATCCCGGCAACAACCGATGTGATCTGTATGGCGATTTTGAGAAATTCCCGGATACCGAGACTTCCCGACCCGAGGACTGCATCAAGTAGTTCACCACCCGGATCCTCCAGCACCAGCGCCGCACCGTCCGATCCTGCAACCAGGTCGTGCGCTTTCAGGACACCGGTGATACCGATGTCGCGCAGGGTTACGTATTCGGATTCAAGTTGCTCCGCCAGGTGGTTTTCGGGTGACTGGCTGCGGGCGGTCCTGATCAGGACCGGAAGATTGTCTTCTGCACGCACGCAACGAAGCAGACGCCAGTTACCGTCTTCCTTGAGCGACTCGTTGATTGAATAACCCGGTATCACACACACCCCCGCATAAGCCCATGTCCCGAAGCAAAATAATCCCGGGTATCGTTACCACGTACAGTGCCACGGACGGTACGTATAAAGTATAGGTAGAAACCGAAACGGGATTACGTACGAACTGCAGACCTGGACAACAGCAGTTTCGCAGTCGGATGAAGGTCACGGAAGTCGCTGCCTTGCCGAGGTGCCGGCTGATGCAGACGGATTGCTGCAATTGAACAGCTGCGCATAACCCGGGCCCTGCCTTCATGTGTCGACCTGCCGCTGCCGGAAAGAGTATATAAGATGCTGTTTTTAATGTATTTATCCTGGCGGCTAGGACCGGAATCGAACTGCCGGCGACTGCTACAGCGGGTGAGCAGTGAGACGATCGTTTCCAGCGGTGCAGGAAGCCGTTCCGGCTTGTACGTTACAGTCTGTCAAACGACGCGTCGTTGTGTTATCCCGAGGCTGCATTTCCGGACCAGTAATATGTGCCGGGCCGGCCACCGGGCCCATGGCCCGTTGGCTTTTCTGATATTTTTCCCGTCTTCTCTGCATCCTCTCCATAGGTATTAACCGCAATCAACCCGGTAAAAACACGAATATCAGACCGGGACAGCCTCGCATAGGCTGGAATTGCAGATGAAAAGAATGCATGCCGTCGTCAATAATCCAGCGCTGTACTGATGGATACATTACGAGGAGAGCAGCCATGACCAACAGGCAACTGCAGATCAAGGCTCGAGAGGAATGGTCCAGATCGCCGGACATCAAATGCAGGTACCACACGTTTGAGTACTACTGGGTGGAGCGGTATGAACGCATCTACCGGCTCACATGGTGGAAACGCACACACTGAAGACAAGGCAGCCGGCCTGTAGTCGCGATAAACGGTGCCCTGACTAGGTATTTTCCGAAAATCTTCTGGTAGTGATACGAATGTCCACACGAAATCCGCAAGCTAGGCTGTAATTGAAGGTCGATAAAGCCGGAGGGGGTGTGCCATGAAAAACACGGAAATCAGGTCCCGGCATCAGCCATTGACAGAGGACTCACTGGCAATGGAAAACCGGCGTTTCACCGGTTCCGGCGGCATCAGTGCCAATAACCGGGAGCGGGGTTTCATACCCGCCTTTCTGGACAGGAAGACCGGCACTGTTTATCGATCGCGTTTCCCTGATGGTCGGCCAGCGCCCGTTCACATGTTGTCCGGACTGCCGGAAGAACTGCTGGAGACCGGCCACACGAGCAACCTTCGCCAGATCAAGAGTTCGGTCATTTCCGGCTTCATCCTTGACGATGTCTTCTACACCAGGGAAGCAGCGGCACAGACGGTTAGCACCGGAAACCGGGTACATTGAAGAGGACTTTATCATGGAAGCATTAACCGGGTATGTGGAAATCGAAGCGGCCTGTTCCAGGCGTGAGCCGGGAGCTATCAGGCTATTCGGCAACGGTGCAGCAGAAGAATTGCCGCGCAACAACGCATTCGACAGGCTGGTGGCCGGCGCGGTGCAGCTGAGTGACATCCTGGATACCGCAATGGACGCGGTCATCACCATCGACACCAGGCATCGCATACTGTTGTTCAACCAGGCGGCAGAACGGATGTTCCGCTGTACTGCCGACCGGGCACTGCATCATCCCATCGATCGTTTCCTGTCGGCCAATGTCCACCGGATCATCAGCGAACGGGTGGATGATGCGGCACTGCGCGAGCAGCCGGTATGGGCGCCGGAAGGGTTGACGGCATTGCGCGCGGACGGCGAAAGCTTTTCAATCGACTTCACCCTCTCTCCCCTGGAGGTCGACGGACAGTCCCTGTTCACCCTGATCCTGCGCGACGTGACGGAACGCGATGCGGGCAAGGAAAATACCCGCGTGCTGCAGGTCGGGAAGCGCAGCCTGGAAGCAAACCCGCGGCGCAGTTTCGGAGACGTCGAGCTGGTCGGCGATTCAGCGGCCATGCAGAACGTCCTGGAACAGGTGCAGGTCGTGGCGCCCACCAATGCCAGTGTGCTGCTGGTCGGCGAGACCGGTACCGGCAAGGAGGTGATTGCACGTGCGCTGCATGAAGGCAGTCCGCGCAGTGGCCAGCCGTTCATCTGCGTGAATTGTGCCGCGCTGCCGAAGGACCTGATCGAGAGCGAGCTGTTCGGGCATGAAAAGGGCGCCTTCACCGGCGCCAGCGCCCAACGCAAGGGCCGCTTCGAGCTGGCCGACCAGGGCACCATCTTCCTGGACGAGCTTGGCGAGTTGCCCGCCGACGCGCAGGCCAAGCTGCTGCGCGTGTTGCAGGAACGAACCTTTGAACGGGTCGGTGGCAGCCATACCCTGCGCACCGATGTACGCATCATCGCCGCGACCAACCGCGACCTCGCCACCCTGACGGCGCAGGGCGGTTTTCGTGAAGACCTCTTTTACCGCCTGAACGTATTCCCGATCTCGATACCACCGTTGCGCGCGCGCCGGTCGGACATTCCCCTGCTAGCCCGGCACTTCATGGCCCAGGCGTCACGCCGTCTCGGAAAATCGCTCACCGGCATTGCCGGGCAATCCATGCAAGCCCTGCAGCGTCACAACTGGCCCGGCAACATCCGCGAGCTGATGAACGTGATCGAGCGTGCCGCCATCCTGGCGCGCGGTCCGGTGATTGAAGTCGACGACGGTGTGTTCGATCCACCGCCGGAGCAACTGCCGCAGGCCACGGGTGACAGCCTGGACGCCGTGCAGCGTGATCATATCGTCGGCGTCCTCGATCAGTGCCGCTGGCAGATCGAGGGGCGAGATGGCGCCGCGGTGGTGCTTGGACTGAAGCCGAGTACATTGCGCTACCGCATGCGCAAGCTGGGTATTGACAAGCCCGCACTGCAGCGTACGCACTGAGCGCGGGGCGTGCCTGCGTGCGCACCGGCTGTGCAGGGCGCATGGTGTTCCTGAAGGCCGCCCGCGCCACATCCGACCATACGTCGTGTGTACCGGTCCAGAATCACCGGCACCGGTGGCTATCAAAAAAATGGATTCTCATCGGAACAGGTCAGTGCTCCAGTGACTGTCCATGGCGTGTCCCGGGAAGGTCAGCCATGCTGGAGCCCGCTTGCGGTGACGGGGGTTGAAGAACCGGGATTTGCAGCCTGGCAGGAACCGGTCGAGTGCCCGGGACCGGGCGCGCGTTGCCGGGACGGCGGGCACCGTACGGAGCGGGCGGCTTGCCGCACGAGACACGGACAAGTCGCCCCGGCTCCGGCCAATCGCTGATGCAGACCATCCTACGGACGTATCCCGGCCACATTCAGCGGCATCCGGTACAGTGTGCTGCCGGCCGCCAGATACAGCATCCGGCCGTCTGCACCACCCCAGGCCATGTTGTGCGGGTGCCGCGGTGCGAACACCGTGCCGAGGTGCCGGCCCCCGGGTGAGAGAATCCACAGGCCGCCGGGGCCGGAGACATAGAGATTGCCCGATACGTCGACCTTGATGCCGTCGATGGCGTCATCACCGGGCGCGGCGGTCATGTCGAAAAACACTTCTCCTGGATCGAGGCTGCCGTCGGCCTTCACCGGGTAGCGCATCACTACCTTGTGCCGCTCGTCCCAGTCGCCCACGTAGAGAAACCGCTCATCCGGTGAGAAGGCAATGCCGTTCGGCCCGTTCAGTTCCCGGGTTAGCAGCTGCACTACACCGTCTTTCACCCGGAATACCCCACTGTAGGGCAGTTCCTTGCGCGGGTCCTGGTCGAATTCCGGCAATCCGAAATACGGGTCGGTGAAATACAGGCTGCTGTCCGAGCGGTAGACCAGGTCGTTGGGGCTGTTCAGCCGGCTGCCCTGGTAACGCTCCGCGAGTACCGTCTCCGTCCCGTCCGGCTCGAGGCGAATGACCCGCCGGTTGCCGTGCTGATCGATGGTGAGCCGTCCCCGGTCGTCCAGCGTCAGACCATTGGAACCCGGCTGGCGGTATTCGGCGATATCCGCTCCGGCGTAGCCGCTCGGGTGCTTGAATACCGAGAGCTCACCGTCTGCGGTGTATTTGTAGATGGTGTTGGCATTGGGATCCGAGAACAGCAGATAACCGCCGCCGCCACCGTTCACCCATACCGGCCCCTCGGTGAACTGGAAGCCTGTCGCCAGCTTGAAGAGCTTGGCATTGGGCGGCACGATGGTATCGATGGCCGGGTCGAGCCGCTGTACATCCACGTTGACCTCCTGTGGTTCGACGGCATACGGTCCCGCTTCACCCGGATAGAAAGCAAGCTGCGCGTAACGCATCCAGATATAGTTGGTCGGCGGATTGGATAGCGGCCCATTGGCGCCGAACACCGCGAGCTGGATCGACTGGCCGGGCTGCACATCACGCCCGACGAGCACCCGGTTTGCTGCGTTCCAGCCCTTGACCACCGAACCGCCGCTCTGGCCGGCCGCGCGCGGCAATTCGCCGTCAACCCAGACCTCGGCGTAATCGTCCACCGAGGTCTCGAATACCAGCACACTGCCGTGCAGATCGGTCGTACCGATGCGTTCGGGAACGGTGATGCGGATGCGGTACCAGTCGAAGCTGAGTCGTCCGTTGCCGCGCCGCCTCGCGAGCGTCTCCGGTGTGATCACCTCCCAGCTGCCGTCGTCGAAGTCCCGGCCGCCGGCATGGGGCACAATGTCATGGGTCTTGACCCTTTCGCCGGACGGCTGCCCGTCGCTGCCCGCTGCCCTGAAGTCCACTGTCACGATATCCGCATCCCGGTAACGCCATGCGCCCTTGACCAGCGCCACGCCCTCGGGTGTGGCCAGGTCGATGGTCGCCAGCGGCTCTCCCTCCGGGAGTGACGGCTCGCCCGCCATGACCGCGGACGCGCCCGACAACCCGAGCAGGGACGTCACGAGCAGCCGGTATAAGGTTTTCATGACGCACCTCCGGCGGCGGCGATCGGCTTGACCACGAAGTACAGGAACGGCGCCTGGCGGATCTCCCGGAACCAGTGCGGCGTACCCCGGGGTACCACCACCACGTCACCGGGATCCAGCGACTGTACGCTGCCGCCCTCGAGCCGTGTGCCGCGGATTTCACCCGGGGCGGTCACCTTGCCGTCCAGGACCCGCCCGCCGGTCACGAAGTCGGCTTCACCCTCGAGTACATACACAATGTCCGTCTCGTACTCGTGCACCTCGATCTGCCCCGGCCCGGTACGGCGGCTGGCATGTACCTTGTACTCGGTTGTCTCCAGCAGGGGAACCCCGCGGGCGAAGGCCGCGGCAACCGCCGCGTGATCGAGGTAGGTCACCGGTGAGGCACTCGTAGCGACCGTCAGCGCATCCAATCCGGCGCGGGCGATGTCCTCGTCCTCCTGCGGCGTCTCGCCGCTCACACCGATGGCACCGACCACCTCGTCAGCAAAGATCAGCGGCAGGCCGCCCTGCAGCGGTGCGGCGCCGCTCAGCGCCAGCGCCGAGGCGCGGCCACTGCTGACCTGTTCCTCGAACACCTTGCTCGGGCGACGATAAATGGCCGCGGTGCGCGCCTTGTCGATCGCCACCTGCGAACTGGCGACCTGCGCGCCGTTGCCGCGCTCCAGATAGACGGGATAGCCGCCGTCATCCACCACGGCGATGACCACGCGGGCGTGGCGCCGCTGCGCCTCGGCGGCCGCCGCCGCGGCAACCTGTTTGGCCGCTTCCAGCGTCAGCACCTTCTTTACGGGCAGCTCCGCCGCTGCGGCGTTCAGCACCGCGGCCAGGGTTGCCAGCGTCAATATCAATCGGTTCATGGCGATAGTCCTCCTTAGTTAACGAAGGCCGGCATGCACACACCGGTCCTTGGGTTGTATCTATTTGCGCGGGGCGGCGGCGAATCCCGCCGCCGCGGCAGTGGCGATTTCCTCATCCTGCTGTGCGCTGGCCGCACCGCTTACGCCCACGGCGCCCACCACCAGGCCGCCCTCCGTGACTGGTACACCGCCCTGCAGCGGCGTGAAGTCGGGCAGCGTGACCATGGTGGTGCGCCCGCCGTTGACCAGGTCCTCGAATACCCGCGTCGGTTTCCTGAAGAGCGCAGCGGTGCGGGCCTTGCCGGCGGCAATATCGGCGCTGGCGGCAAAGGTGTTGTCCAGCCGTTCCATGGCAATGAGATGGCCGCCGGCATCAACCACCGCGATGCTGCCGCCGGGCGCATCCAGGCGCTGCGCGGCCTCGAGTGCCGCAGCGATTACCTGCCTGGCGCCAGCCAGCGTGAGTGTCGGCTGGGCCGCAGTCGTCGGTTCGCCACCCGCGGCGCCACAGGAAAACACCAGGATGGCGATCATCATCTGAAATCTGTTCATGGCGCTTGCCTCACTGATTGTGTACGTTGCCTGTTCGGCGATCCGGGCGGCGGTTTCGCGGCCGCCCGGTCGTCGGTCCGGTTCCGGTTGAGCTCAGCCCTTGCGGTGTCGATAGGGCCGCTCCGTCCGGGAGGATTTTTCATCGGGTGCCTTCTGGTTCGTGACGTGGGCCCCGACGATCTTTTCGCAGGTGCCCTTCGGCAGATAGATCCAGGCCTCTGGATGGGAATCGACCGCCACATGGCCGTGGCAGGCCGTACTGCTGGTCGCACAATCGTTCTGGCCGCCCTTTACGATGCCGGCGCACTTCTCCATCGGTGCAGCGTTCGCCGCGGCGGCGCTGCCGTTCAAGGTGCCCAGACTCAATGCAAGCACCGTTGCCAGTGCCGTATGGATAACTGTTGCTTCGGTTTTCATGGTTTATTTCTCCTCGATTCATGTTTGTCTACCCGGTGCGGCGACGACCCTTACCAACCAGGTTCAGGCCATACCGCTCAACCGGCAGGCTGTGCACGACAGCCCTTCGGGTGTGCGTGCGTATTGCGTACACACCTGATACCTGCTCTATCAAGTTGCGTGCCAACCAGGGGTATCCGTCACGATCGCGCCTGTTACACATTTAAAACCAGTGAGTTGTGTTAAGAATGCCGGGCGGGGGACAGCCCCGGACGGTCGCGGCCCGGCCACGGGAGCTTGCGGGTCCGCGGTATTTGGTTGTGGGTACCGCATGTGCGCCGGCCATGCCGGACGCCAGCGGACAGCGCGATGACACGGGTGCTGGGCTGCGCGAGAAGGACCAGGCGCGGGCTACTCCGCAATGGATACCCGGCAACTGCAAAAGACCGTGACCTGACGGCAACTATTGACGGACCGGTACCCCACCGGTACGCCGTCGCCGCATCGGCGGGGTATCGGTAACGGAACTTGCCTTCCGTTGTATCAACAACCTGGACCAACGCATACCGGTGTCAGCCGTTTATGGCATGTTCTATGCGAATATCAGGTCAGGACATGACAGGAATCGATGAGGTAAGCGGCCATGTACCAATCAATGACAGACGAACGCCTCAGGAAGGAAAACCGCATCTATCGTGGGACCGGCGGGGTCAGCGCGGGCAATAACCCGGCCGGCTTCTTACCGGCCTTCTGCGACACCGCCACCGGGCGGGTGGAACCCAGCCGGCGTGCCGACGGCAGCCTGGCACCTTGTCATTTTCTGGCCGGTGTGCCTCGGGAATTGGTTCTGGCATGGGGAACAGGCAATACGGTACTGGCGGTCAAGGAGACCGTGGTTGCCGGTTTTCTCCATGCCGGCGTGTTCTATACCCGTGATCAGGCGGCACGGGCGGTCGCAAACGCGCACTGACAGGCTGGTACTTGCCGTCCCCTGGAAGGGGGAGGACGAGCCGGGGTAGCGCCTGAAGATTCCTGTGCGCGGGTACGGGATCGGCCAGCCGGCAGGTGCTGTATCTGCCAGACTCCTGCCGCCATGGGGGGAACAACGGGCAAATCCATTGATCGATGCGTGTGCTGCGCGTGAAGATTTCGTGACTTGTGGCAGCTACACTGTCCGAGCAGGGGTTGACCACCGAACCCGCCAGGACTTCCGGCTATCAGGGCATCCCCGGAAATCGGTCCCCGCGGGGACGGGCATATTAACAAATAACACGTTCGGACATATAGGAAACAAGGATATCGCCTGTACATATGCTGGATTCAGGCGCATGAGACAAGGGTCAGGGGGCGGGGACCGGATCGCTCCAGCGATCCAGCCTTCAGTTGCGAATTTCCAACATCCATGCCAGTGGTCCGCAGTGACGGCCGCTACCGGCCGTGCTGACCGGAGCGAGCTGTCGACTCCGGTGCCCGCCGGGGACAGGACCGTCGTCGACGCAGGTGAGAGTGACAACGGGAAGCAAGAGCAGAAAAAGCGTGCATCATGGAGGAGAAATTGATGAGCACATCGCCCGAGACAAGCGGTCAGTCACCGGCAGCCCCGATTACCGAGGATATCCTGCACCTGATCTACGAAGGGACCGCCATCGCCACGGGCGAGGATTTCTTCCGCGCCCTGGTAAGGGCGACCGCCACCGCGATGCAGGTACAGTACTGTTTCATCGCGGAGTTTGCGGGCAGCCGCGAGCGGGTGCGCACACTGGCCTACTGGGCGGGCGAGTCAATGAGCGACAATATCGAATTCGATCTGGACGGCACCCCCTGCGAGGACGTGCTGAAGGGTGAGGTGCGTTACTATCCCACGGGAGTCAGTGAGTTGTTTCCCCGTGATACGGGTCTCGTCAATCTCGGTGTCGAAAGCTACCTCGCCACACCCATGACCGACCGCCACGGCGGGGTCCTTGGGCACCTGGCAATATTCGACGTCAACCCCATGCCGTTCCGGGATAGCGAGCAGGCCGTGTTCAGGATCTTCGGTGCACGCGCAGCGGCCGAACTCGAACGCATGAACGCCGCCGAGTCCGTGCGGCTCAGCGAGCAGCGTCTTGCCAACATCCTGGCCTCGGCCACCGATGCCATCATCACCATCGACTCCTGCCATCACATCACCCTGTTCAATCAGGCGGCCGGGCAGATCTTCCACTGCGCCGCCGAATGGGCCATGGGGCAGCCGTTCGACCGTTTCCTGTCGGCGTCCTTCCGCCGCCTGATCGCGCCCTTCCTTGACGAGGACACCGCCGAGGCCCGCCAGATCTGGGCGCCGGAAGGCATCACGGCCGTCCGCGCCGACGGCGAGGAATTCCCCATCGAGGCGACCATCTCCCCGCTGGAGATCGGCGGCAAGCGCCTCTATACCGTCATCCTGCGTGATATCAATGAACGGGAACTCGCCCGACGGCAAATCAGGAGACTGCAGAACGATAACCGCAACCTGCAGGAAGAGATGCGGCGTCGGGTAAGCTTTGCCGAAATGATCGGCGACTCACCCGCGATACGCGCGGTGTTCGAACAGATCGCCGTGGTGGCCGGCACCGATGCCACCGTCCTGCTGATCGGGGAAACCGGCACCGGCAAGGAACTGATCGCCCGTGCCCTGCACGAGCGCAGCATGCGCAAGGAACGGCTGATGGTCAGCGTGAACTGCGCGGCCCTGCCGAGCGAGCTGATCGAGAGCGAGCTGTTCGGCCACGAGAAAGGCGCCTTCACCGGTGCCACCGCGCAGCGCAAGGGCCGCTTCGAACTGGCCGACAACGGCACCATCTTCCTCGACGAGGTGGGTGAACTCACCGCCCAGGCCCAGGCCAAGCTGCTGCGCATCCTGCAGCAGCAGTCCTTCGAGCGGGTCGGCGGCAGCGCGACGCTGCACACCAACGCCCGGGTCATCGCGGCGACCAACCGCGACCTGACCGCGATGGTGAAGGAAGGCGCCTTCCGGGACGATCTCTACTATCGCCTCAACGTGTTCCCGATTCGCGTCCCGCCCCTGCGCGATCGGTGTCCCGACATCCCGTTGCTGGCGAGGCATTTCCTGCACCGGATGACGCGCAAGCTCAACAAGGCGGTGCACGGCATCGACAAGGGCTCGCTGGAAAGACTGGTGAACTATGCCTGGCCGGGCAACGTGCGTGAACTGCAGAATGTCATCGAGCGCGCCACCATCCTGGCCCGTGGGCCGACCCTGAGCATCACCGATGCGATCTTTCCCGCATCTGCGCCGGCACAAACTGGCGAACCGTCATCCGGCACCCTGGACGCGGTTCAGAAGACCTACATCCTCGAGGTGCTGGCGAAATGCCACGGCAAGATCGAGGGCCGCGACGGCGCGGCGACCATGCTCAACCTGAAGCCGAGCACCCTGCGCTATCGGATGCGCAAACTCGGCATCGAAAAGACGCCTTTTCAGTAACACTTTCAGTAGCATCAGCCTATAGAATGCCCCGCTCTACCTTGGCGACCTGGCGTCCGCAGCCTCACCGCTGACGGCATGGCACCGGCACGTCGGACCAATTGCTCGACCCGTCCGGCAGCACGCGGGCACCCGTGCACGCTGCTCCCCGCCCCCTGCCTGCAGTCTTTCGCGGGCAATCCGCAAATAGTGGTGGCTACCGGCGACCAGCCCGCCTCCATCTTTCCAGTGGTATTGCGCAATCCTTTGTAATACCTCGTTTATATCCTTTCTCCACGATTTGGCACAGGGGTTGCAATACCAGGTTCGAGGGCAACGTCGTCCTCGTTTGCGCAACCCAACATGGAGGAAGCTTCAATGAAAGACAGCAATGCAATTATCAGCGCCGCGATCGTCGGTTTGTTTGCCCTGAACGCTATGGGTATCGCCGGCACCGTCCTGGCGGAAGAAAAAAAGCCGGAGAAGTGTTATGGGATCGTCAAGGCCGGAAGTAATGACTGCCAGACGAGTTCCCACGCCTGCGCCGGTCAGAACAAGGAAGATGGCGAAGCCATGTCCTGGATCTACCTGCCGCAGGGAACCTGCGAGAAGATCGTGGGCGGCAGCCTGAAGCCGAAGAGCTGAGACACAGGATGACTGTCTCATTCAGACAGCCAGTCGGGACGGGTCCGGTTCCGGCGTACGCCGGAATCGGACTTCGGTCCGACCACGTGCAGGAGATCCTGGATACCCGGCCGGCCCTCGGCTGGGTCGAGGTGCACAGCGAAAACTACTTCGGCCGCGGTATTCCGCGCCATTACCTGGAACGCATCCGCGAGGACTACCCGATCAGCCTGCACGGTGTGGGGTTGTCGGTCGGTTCAACCGATGCACTCAACCGCGACCACCTCGCGGCCCTCAGGGAACTGGTCGGCGAGATCGATCCGCTGTTCGTCTCCGAGCACCTGTCCTGGAGTTCGGTCGGCGGGCGCTTCCTGAACGACCTGCTGCCGCTGCCCTACACGGAAGAGGCGCTGGCGCATGTGGCCGCGCGCGTCGGCGAGATCCAGGAGTATCTCGGGCGGCAGATCCTGATCGAGAACATCTCCAGCTACCTGCAGTTCGACGAGTCCGCCATCCCGGAGTGGGAGTTCCTCGCCGAACTTTCGAATCGCAGCGGCTGCGCCGTGCTGCTGGATGTCAACAATATCCACGTCAATGCGACCAACCACGGCTTCGATGCGCGGCGTTACCTGCAGGCGATACCGGTGCACGCGGTACGGGAAATGCATCTTGCCGGCTTCACCCGCAAGGTTTTCGACGGTGGGGAAATTCTCATCGATACCCATAACCGCCGCGTGGTGCCCGAGGTCTGGGCCCTGTACGAGTCGGCCGTCGCGCGCTTCGGCGCCGTGCCTACGCTGATCGAGTGGGACAGCGACCTGCCGCCGCTCGCCGTGCTGCTGGACGAGGTGCGCCTGGCGCAGGAAATCCTGGAGGCCCATCATGCCCGCGTTGCGTGAACTGCAGACCGGCTTCGCCGCCGCACTGTTCGACCGGGAGGCGGCGGCTCGCATCGCGCCCGGTGTACAGTCACGGGGTATCGCAGCGGAGCGACGTCTGCAGGTGTATCGCAACAATCTCTTCGCCAGTCTCTCGGGGGTGCTCGCGGCGGTTTACCCGGTCACCCGCCGGCTGGTGGGTGAGGCGTACTTCGAACAGGCCGCGCGTGGCTACATCGCGACCCACCCCTCGCGCTCCGGCGACGTGCATGACTACGGCGGGCGCTTCGCCGGCTATCTGGGCAGTTGCCCTGGCAGCGACGCACTGCCCTATCTGCCGGATGTTGCACGGCTCGAATGGGGCTACCACAGGGCCTTTCATGCCGATCAGCGCCCGTCCCTGGATCCCGACGGCCTGCGCGCAGTGCCGCCGGAGGACTACCCGCGGCTGCGTCTGATGCTGCAGCCCTCCACCCGCCTGCTGGCATCGCACTACCCGGTGCTGCGCATCTGGCAGGTCAACCAGGATGACTGGGCGGGCGAACCAGCCGTTGACCTCGCGGAGGGTGGCGTGCGTCTGCTGATTCTGCGCCAGGGGGTGGAGGTCGCGTTTCTGCCGCTCGGCGCCGGCGAACTTGCCTGGCTGCGCGGCCTTGCCCGGGGAATGACGCTGTTCGAAGCACAGCGACTCGCCGTGAGGCGGGAGCCGGATTTCGATCTCGGCGCCGCGCTGCAGCGCCTGCTGGCGCAGGGCGCCTTCAGCGGGTGGCAGTTATGAAACCGCCGCCGCGCCACCGGAAATTACCGTGCTCACCGTCCGTGGCGGCAGGGAGCAGGATTACGCCGGTACCGCCAATCACACACATTGACCAGGAGACACACCATGGATATCACCTCTGAATCCCGCCGGTACGCCGGCTTCGACCGGCCGGTGGAATTGATCCGGCTGGCGATCCGCGGGCTCAATGCCCTTGCTCCCCTAGGTGATCTGGTAATCCGCCTGTGGGTCGCCAACGTGTTCTGGAAATCCGGGCTCAGCAAGATCCAGAGCATCGACACAACGATTACGCTGTTCCGCTACGAGTACAGCGTGCCGCTGCTGCCGCCGGAGGTCGCGGCCTATCTGTCCATGTTCACCGAACTGACGTTTTCCGTCCTGCTGGCCCTGGGGCTGGCCGGACGGCTGAGCGCCGTGGCGCTGTTCTTCGTGAACATCGTCGCGGTCATTTCCTATCCCGCGCTGGAGGAAGCCGGCCTGATCCAGCACCAGCTGTGGGGGCTACTGCTGCTCGTTCCGCTGCTGCACGGCCCCGGCAAGCTCTCGCTCGATCACCTGATCAGCAGACGATACGGCGCCTGACACTTATTCATCATGGAGCAAATCATGAACGGGCAAAATTCTTTAGGTCAAATCCTGACAGGCCAGAAGGCGCTGGTGACGGGCGCCAACTCGGGCATCGGCGCCTCCATCGCCAGGGCACTCGCCGAGGCAGGCGCCAGCGTGGCGATCAACTATGTCAGCAACCCGGAGAAGACCGAGGTCTTGCTGGCGGAAATCCGCGAGGCCGGCGGCACCGCCATCGGTGTACATGCCGACGTCAGCCAGGAAGACCAGGTGCAGGCAATGTTCAGGGAGGTCATCGACACCTTCGGAACGCTGGACATCCTGATCAACAACGCCGGCCTGCAGCGGGACGCCTACATACACGACATGTCGCTCGCGGACTGGAACTTCGTCATCGGAGTGAACCTCACCGGTCAGTTCCTGTGCGCCCGCGAGGCGGTGCGCGAGTTCATGCACCGCAAGGTGCACCGCAGTTGCAGTTGCTCGGCCGGCAAGATCATCTGTCTGTCCTCGGTACACGACCGCATCCCCTGGGCCGGCCATTCCAATTACGCGGCCTCCAAGGGTGGCGTCATGCTGCTGATGATGACACTGGCGCAGGAGCTGGCGGTGCACAAGATTCGCGTCAACAGCATCTCCCCTGGCGCAATCAAGACGCCGATCAACCGCATGGCCTGGGAGACGCCCGAGGCGGAAGCCGACCTGCTCAGGCTGATCCCCTACGGGCGCGTGGGCAACGTCGAGGACGTCGCCCATGCAGCGGTCTGGCTGTCCTCGGACCTTTCGGACTATGTAACCGGGACAACCCTGTACATCGACGGCGGCATGACGCTCTACCCCGGCTTCCACGAGGGTGGCTGAGATGAACGTCTTTCCACGTCTGCGCACCACCGCGAGCCTGCTGATACTGAGCGCCAGTCTCGTCTCCGTCGCCCTTGCCGCCATGACTGGCGAGGGACCGGGTGACAGCGTTTCCGATTCCCGTGACAGCACCATCGGACTGGCCGATGGCGAGAGCCCGTGGTGGCCGAGCCGCTACGGTGCCGACGACCAGATCGGCAGCCTCAATGAAATCACCCCGGCAGTGACGCAGGCGGCTGCCGCGCTGGTGCGCCAGGGCAGGGTCGTCGATCTCGGCCGCATCCTGGACGAGGACACGCCGAAATTCCCCGGGCGTTACTGGCACCAGACGCTGGACGTCACGCCGCACTACGAGAACCTGCGCCGCGCGGACAGCGGCGGACAGGGCTGGGGCAGGAACCAGATCAACTGGATCACCGAGATCCAGTCCGGCACCTTCCAGGTCGGCACCCAGCTCGATTCCATCGGCCACATCCAGGCCGGCGAACGTTTCTATAACGGCTGGACCACCCGGGACCTGGTGCAGTCGAACGGGCTGGCGCGCTTCGGCATGGAGACCGTGCCGCCGGTGATTACCCGCGGCGTCCTGCTGGACGTGGCCGCCTACAAGGGTATCGAACGCCTGGCGCGGGGCTACGTGATCACCCGGAAAGATGTTGAAGGGACACTCGAACACGAGGGTCTTGCATTGCGCGCGGGTGATGCCGTGCTGTTCCATACCGGCTGGGGCGGACTCTGGGGGGTCGACAATGCGCAGTTCCTGAGCGGTGAACCCGGTCCGGGACTGGCGACCGTGCAGTGGCTGTATGACCAGCACGTCGCCATCACCGGCGCGGACACCTGGAGCTACGGGCCGGTACCCGGCGAGGACCCGGAGCGGCCGTTCCTGGTGCCCCAGATCATGTACGTGAAACTGGGGCTGTTCGGGCTGGAGAACCTCGCCACCGAGCAGCTTGCTCGGGACGGCGTGCATGAATTTCTGTTCGTGCTCACCCACGCACGCACGCGCGGTTCCACCGCCGCCGTCGTGGCTCCGGCCGCGGTGTTTTGAGGCGCGAGCGGATCACCGAGTGAATTGACGCCATCAACCAGACGGGAACCACGACCATGCACTTTGACTACATCATCATCGGTTCTGGCGCGGGCGGCGCGGCCGCCGCCTGGCGGCTTGCCAGCGCCGGCAGCCAGGTGCTGCTGCTGGAAAAGGGTGATGCGCTGCCGCGTGACGGCAGCACGCTCGATGTCGAGCGGGTGATCCGCGCGGGAAGCTTCAAGAGTCATGAACCCTGGCTTGACCGGGACGGCCGACGCTTCGCTCCGGAGGAATACTTCAATCTTGGCGGCAAGACCAAGTGGTACGGCGCTGCGCTGCTGCGCTATTCGCCGCGGGAGTTCGAACCGGATGCGGCGCACCAGTGCCTGGGCTGGCCGATCGGCTATGCCGACCTCGAGCCCTATTATGCGGAAGCCGAACAGCGGCTCGGTGTGCGGGAGTTTGCGCCGGAGCCCGGCCTCGCCACGATCGTGCGCCGGCTGACTCGAAGTGGCAGCCACTGGCAGGCCGAAGCGTTACCGCTCGCGTTGTCTGCGCAGATCACGGAGCATCCCGAGGAGGCGGCCCACTTCGACGCCTTTGCCTCTGTCAAGGATCTCAAGGGTGACGCGGAAAGCGCTTTTCTGCAGGCGGCACGGGAACTGCCCAACCTGCAGGTGCAGAGCGGCAAGGCCGTCGTCGAACTGCTCGGTGACAACTATCGCATGGAGCGGCTGCGCGGCGTCATGACTGAGGATGGACAGATCTTCGAGGGCCGCACGGTGCTGCTCGCAGCCGGTGCGCTGCACTCTCCGCGTCTGCTGCAGCAATACCTGACACGCACCGGACTGGAGACACGCCTGCCCTGCGCCGCGCAGGTCGGACGCTACTACAAGCAGCATTTGCTGACCGCGCTGGTTGCCTTCACCCCGCGGCGCCAGCGGGACCTGCTGCGCAAGACGCTACTATTGCTCAACGAGCGGGTGCCGCACAGCAGCGTGCAACCGCTCGGCTTCGACGGCGAGCTGATCGGCGCGCTCATGCCCGCCCTGGTGCCCCGGCGCCTCGCCACGGCACTGGGACAGTACGCCTACGGGTTTTTCCTGCAGACCGAGGACGGCTCCGCTGCCGCCAACCGGATCAGCGCCGAAAACGGCAGCGGCCTGCCGCAGATGGACTATGACTCGCGCCGCCTCGCCCCGGCGCACGCCGAACACCGTCTTCTGGTGCGTAGTTTCCGCAACGCTCTGCTGCGTGCCGGCTGCCTGGGATTTTCCAGGCGTGTTCCCCTGAGCGGCACCGCGCATGCCTGCGGCAGCCTGGTCGCCGGGGACGACCCCGCGAGTTCGGTCGTCGATGCCGCCGGCAAGGTGCACGGCATGGACAACCTCTACGTGGTGGACGGCAGCGTGCTGCCGCGTTCCAGCCGCGTCAACCCTTCACTCACCATCTATGCCTGGTCGCTGCGTGTCAGCGAGCTGCTGACCCGGCACGCCATCGAGGCCCGTGATGACAGTACTCCGGAATCTGCCCTTACCTGAGGTCGTCCGCTTCGGACGCGAGATCTGCGGCGACCTCGTCCAGGCCGAGCGGCGCGAGTGGTGGCTCGCCAACGGGCTGGGCGGCTACGCGGCCGGCACCGTTGCCGGCAGCCTCACACGCCGCTATCACGGTCTGCTGATTGCCCCGGTGAATCCGCCGCTTGGCCGCCATCTGGTGTTCACCCGTGCGGAGGCGGTGTTGCTCGACGGCGAACGTGAATGGGAACTCGGCTGCAACCACTGGACAGGCGGAGTGGTGGCACCGCAGGGACACGTTCACATCGAATCGTTTCACCTCGACGGCCGGATGCCGGTGTGGCATTACGCCGTCGGCGCAACGTGTCTCGAACAGCGTATCTGGATGGAACCGGGCGCGCATACGACCTATATCGCCTGGCGTCTGACGAGCAGGGCGGCGGGAGCAGGAACGCCACGGCTGCGGGTGCGGTTCCTGGTCAACGCGCGCGATCATCACGGCACCACCCGTCCCCGGGATTTCAACCTGGTCATCGAACAGGAGAATCAGCGGCTCTTCGTCACTCACCCCGACTGGTTTCGCCTGCACCTGAAAATTCCCGCAGGACTGCTGCACAGCGATTACACCTGGATCGAGAATCTCGACCTGCCGATGGAACGCGAACGCGGTCTCGATTCGACGGATACTCACCTGAGCGTGGGCGAGGCGTTGCTCGATCTTCAGCCGGATGGATGGGTTGGTATCTCCGCCAGCCTTGACGAGGATGCCTCGCCCCTTATCGAGGAGGCGCTGCGGCGCTTCCAGGCCCATGACCGCGGTGTGCTGGTGCGTGCGCGCCAGCACACCCCCGCCCTCCGCGAGGCGCCCGCCTGGCTGCAGCAGCTGGTGCTCGCCGCCGACAGCTTCGTGTTTGCGCGGCCGCTGCCCGGGGTGCCGGACGGGGAATCCGTGATCGCGGGCTATCCCTGGTTCGGCGACTGGGGACGCGACACCATGATCGCCCTGCCGGGGTTGACCTTCGCCACGGGACGGCTGGAGAGCGCGCGGCGCATTCTCGAGACCTTCGCCCGTTTCGTCGACTGGGGCATGCTGCCGAATGTTTTTCCCGGCGCCGGCGACCGGCCCGAGTACAACACCGTGGACGCCGCACTCTGGTACGTCGAGGCCTGGCGCGCTTACCTCGAGGCCGCGCGCGAACGCGATGCGCTGGCGCGGGTGTTCCCGGTGCTGGAGTCGATCATCGACTGGCATGAGCGTGGCACACGTTACGGCATCGGCATGGACCCCGCCGACGGCCTGCTGCGCGCGGGCGAACCGGGCGTGCAGCTTACCTGGATGGATGCAAAGGTCGGCGACTGGGTGGTGACGCCGCGCATCGGCAAGCCGGTGGAGATCAACGCGCTCTGGTACAACGCGCTGTGCGTCATGGCCGGTTTTGCCCGGCAGCTGGAACAGTCCGCCGAACGCTACGAGACCCTGGCCGCGCGGGTGCGTGCAGGGTTCGCGCGCTATCAGCGCGTGGAGGGCGGACTTTATGACGTACTCGACGGTCCCGCGGGCGACGAAGCCAGCGTGCGGCCCAACCAGATCTTCGCGGTCAGCCTGCCGCACAGTCCCCTCGCAGCCGACGCGCAGGCCGCCGTGGTTGCCGAGTGCGCGCGCGAGCTGCTCGGCTCCTACGGGCTTCGTTCGCTGTCGCCCGCGCATCCCGACTACCGGCCGCGTTACCAGGGCGGTGTATGGGAACGCGATGGCGGCTATCACCAGGGACCGCTGTGGGGCTGGCTGCTCGGCCACTACGCACTGGCGCACTACCGCGTCAACGGTGATGCGGCCGCAGCGCAGCGACTGCTGGAACCGCTGCAGGATCACCTGGGGGATGCGGGCCTGGGCACGGTAAGCGAGATCTTCGACGGCGATCCGCCACACACCCCGCGCGGTGCCCCGGCGCAGGCCTGGTCGGTCGCCTGTGTACTGGAGGCCTGGTGGCGCCTCGAGCAGGCGCGCCGCGCAAGCAACGCCCCGGAAACCACAGCACGGCATTCGCCGGCGGAGCACACAACGGATGACAACACCCAGACATCGGGAGGCATACGACATGGCAACACCTGAACAGAATGCAGAGCGCGAGCGCCTGGAGCAGCAGCATCAGGGTCGCGAGGACTGGCGCCTGTGGGGGCCCTACCTGGCGGAGCGTGCCTGGAGTACGGTGCGCGAGGACTACAGCGAGCACGGTACCGCCTGGGAATATTTCGACCACGATCAGGCGCGCTCGCGCGCCTACCGCTGGAACGAGGACGGCATGGGCGGCATCTGCGACGAGCAGCAGCGGCTGTGCCTGGCACTGGCACTGTGGAATGGCCGCGATCCAATTCTCAAGGAACGCGCCTTTGGCCTGACGGGCAACCAGGGCAACCACGGCGAGGACGTCAAGGAGTATTACTTCTACCTCGACGCCACGCCAAGCCACAGCTACCTGCGCTACCTGTACAAGTACCCGCAGGCGGAATATCCCTATGCCCGGCTGGTCGAGGAGAATCGCCGGCGCAGCAGGCTCGACCCGCCCTGCAGTCTGCTCGACACCGGCGTCTTCCACGAGAATCGTTACTGGGACGTCGAGGTGCATTACGCCAAGCGCTCGCCCGGGGAGATCCACGCCAACATCCTCGCCTACAACAGTGGGCCCGAGGAGGCGACCCTGCACCTGCTGCCGACGCTCTGGTTCCGCAACACCTGGTCCTGGGACGATGCCGGGGGCGAGAAACCGGTGTTAAGGGCGATCGCAGCGCCCAGGGGCGCGGCCTGGGCGGTCCAGGCAACCCACCCGAGCCTGGGCAGCTATTACCTCTACGGGCGCCAGCCGGGCACCGTTCTCTACACCGAAAACGAAAGCAATACCGAGCGGCTCTGGGGAAGCCCCAACACCACACCCTGGGTCAAGGATGCCTTCCACCGCTATGTCATCGACGGCCGGCACGATGCCGTCAACCCGGCCGAGGAAGGCACCAAATTTACGGCCTGGCACCAGTGCAGCGTCGCGTCCGGACACAATGCGGTGATCAACCTGGTGCTCTCGGCTCGGCCGCTCAAGGACCCTTTCGCGCGCAGCCTGGTGACCTTCTCGACGCGTCGTTCCGAGGCGGATATCTTCTATGACGAGTTGCTGCCCGATGCCAGCCCCGAGGATCACCGCATCATGCGCCAGGCGCTGGCAGGTATGATCTGGAGCAAGCAGTACTTCCACTACGATGTTTCGCGCTGGTTCGCCGGCGACCGCTTTCCCGCACCGCCCATGCGCCGTTTCGGACGCAACTGCTACTGGAAGCACTTCCGTGCCGGTGACGTGATCTCCATGCCGGACAAGTGGGAGTACCCCTGGTTCGCGGCCTGGGATCTTGCGTTTCACTGCCCGGCGCTGGCGTTGATCGATGTGGATTTCGCCAAGGAGCAGATCGAGCTGATGCTGAAGGACAACTACCTGCACCCGAACGGCCAGATTCCCGCCTATGAATGGGCCTTCGGCGATGTCAACCCGCCGGTGCACGCCATGGCGGCGCTCAAGTGTTATCGCAGCGAACGCGTGCAGCGCGGCTGCGCCGACCGCGAATTCCTGCTGCGTGTATTCAACAAGCTGTTGCTCAACTACGCCTGGTGGATTAACCGCAAGGACGCCGACGGACACAATGTATTCGAGGGCGGTTTCCTGGGTCTCGACAATATCTCGGTATTCGACCGTTCGCACCCGCTGCCCCCCGGCTACAGTCTAAAGCAGGCGGACGCTACCGGCTGGATGGCGATGTTTGCACTCAATATGACACTGATCGCGCTGGAGCTGGCCTATGACGATCCGAACTACGAGGACATTGCCATCCAGATCTACAATCAGTTCCTGTCGATCGCCAACGCGATCGCCGGCCATGTCGACGACGGCCTCTCGCTGTGGGACCCGGATGCGGGATTCTTCAAGGATCTGGTCATCACCCCCGACGGCGGCATCCACCGTATCGACGTCTACTCCTGGGTGGGATTGATTCCGCTGTTCGCCGTCGAGGTCGTGGACCGGCGATTGCTGAGCAGGGTGCCGCGGTTCGCCGCACTGCTGCATGAACATAAGGGCGGCAGTTTCCAGGGACATTACGTCTGCGCCTGCCCGGACTGGGAGAATGAACGCGGCGAACACCTGCTCTCGCTCGTCGATCACACGATGCTGCCGCGCATCCTGCAGCGACTGATGAACGAGGACGAGTTTCTGTCGTCCTACGGCGTGCGCAGTGTGAGCAAGCTGCACGCCACACACCGCGAACTCGGCCACCTGCCGGGTGTGGGCGAGGCGATGATCGAGTACGTGCCCGGGGAATCGAACTCGGGGCTGTTCGGTGGCAACTCCAACTGGCGCGGTCCGATCTGGATGCCGACGAATTTCCTGCTGGTGCAGGCGCTGGAGAAATACCATCGCTTTCTCGGCGACGGGTTCACCGTGCCCGTTCCCTGCCTGGACGGCAGGGAGCTGAACCTGAAGGAAATCGCGAACATCATCGCCGAACGCCTGGTAGACATCTACCGGCGCGACGCAACCGGGCGTGTGCGTGCCCACCCGCCGGAGAGCCCGTTCCAGCATGATCCCTACTGGCGCGACCTGCATCTGTTCTACGAATTCTTTCACGGCGACACCGGCCAGGGCCTGGGCGCTTCGCACCAGACCGGCTGGACGGGACTCGTCGCCAACCTGGTTACGCGGCGCTATCTCCGCGACATCCCGCGCTACTGGCGCGAGCACCAGCCGGCGGCACCCGCCGCCGATCGGGTGGCCTGAGCCGGCTGGTGGAGGCGCGATGATGGACACGGCAACCGCCATGAAGGAAACCCCGCCGCGCCGGGTTTCGAGCGGACTGCGCCGTGCGTTCGCCGCCTATGCCGGGACGGTAACGGCGCTGACACGGATTACCGGACCACTGCTCGATCTGTATATCCGCCTGTGGCTTGCACAGGGCTTCTTCGTCTCCGGGCTGCTCAAGGTGTCCAGCTGGGACAACGCCCTGGCACTGGCGCGCTATGAATACCCGGTCGCCTGGATGGACCCGGTCACGGCCGCGTACCTCGGTGCCGCCACCGAACTGGTTGCCCCGGTGCTGCTCGCCCTGGGGTTCATGACCCGCGTGGCGGCCGTGCCGCTGGCGGTGCTCGCGCTGGTGATCCAGTTCAATTACCAGATTCTGGACACGCACCTGCTGTGGGCGGCGCTGCTCGCCGGTTACAGCGTGCGCGGGGCGGGGCCCCTGTCGCTCGACCGCCTGTTTGCGCCGGGTCTTGCCGACAGCGCACTGCCGTTGGCGGGACCGGCCGTGCGCGCGGCGGAGCGGATCACTCACACTGTCGCCCCCGTGTACTGGTTGCTGCTGCGGCTGTGGCTTGCGGCGGGGATCCTGGTGGCGGCGGGTTTCCCCGGTGGCATGTCCTTGCCCTGGTTGCCGGTGACGAGCCTGGCCCCGCTCGCCGGCGGTATCGGCCTGGTGTTCACTGCCGTGCTGCTGGCGGGTCTGGCGCTGCGCCCCGCGGTGCTCGTCGTGATCGCGTTCTACCTCGGACTGGCGATGACAGGGCCTGCGGGCCCCGACACCACGCATCTCCTGGTACTGCTGCTCGCGACTCTCGGGCTCGCCGGCGCCGGCAGGTACTCACTCGACCGGGTACTGCACACCCGGCTGCAGCAGCGCTACCCGGAACTCGCGGGCAAAATGCCGGGACGGTTCGAGGACCTGCCACAGGTGGTCATCGTCGGTGCCGGTTTCGGCGGACTGGCCTGCGCAAACGCTCTGCGCCATGCCCCGGCCGGCGTGACGCTGATCGACCGCCACAATTACCACCTCTTCCAGCCGTTGCTCTACCAGGTAGCTACCACCGCTCTCACCGCCGGCGATATCGCCATGCCTATCCGCTCGCTGCTGCGCGAGCAGGCCAACGCCCGGGTGCTGCTGGGTGAGGTCACGGGTGTCGATACGACAAACCGCGCCGTATGCCTGGGCGCACGGCGCATTGCCTACGATTACCTTGTGCTGGCCACCGGCGCCACGCACAGCTATTTCGGCCGCGACGAGTGGGCCGCCTTTGCGCCGGGCCTCAAGCGCGTCGAGGACGCAATCGACATGCGCAGCCGCCTGCTGCTTGCCTTCGAGCAGGCCGAGGCCGCGCAGGACGAGGTCGAGCGTGCCGCGCTGCTCACCTTCCTGATCGTCGGCGCCGGTCCCACCGGCGTGGAGCTTGCAGGCGCCATCGCCGAACTGGCGCGTTACGGGATGGAGAAGGAATTCCGCCACGTCGATCCGGCACGGGCGCGGGTTATCCTGGTGCAGTCCGGGCCGCGCATCCTGCCGCCATTCCCCGAGGCACTGTCGGCGCGCGCTGCCGCGGCGCTCGGCAGGTTGGGCGTGGAAATCCTCACCGACAGCCGTGTGGAAACGATCGACGCTGACGGCGTGCTCGTTGCCGGCAGGCGCATCGTCGCCCGCAATGTCTTCTGGGCGGCCGGTGTGGTCGCGTCACCCGCAGCGCAGTGGCTTGCCGCCGAGTGCGATGGCAGCGGCCGCATCAAGGTGGCACCCGATCTCGAGGTCCCCGGCCACCCCGGGGTGTTCGCAATCGGCGATACGGTGCTGTCGACAGCCTGGAATGGGCGGCCCGTACCGGGGCTGGGCCCGGCGGCCAAGCAGGGCGGTCAGTATGTCGCGCGTGTGATCCGCGCCCGCCTCGCCGGACGCGCGCCGCCCCGGCCGTTCCGCTACCGGCACCTCGGCAGTCTCGCCACCATCGGGCGCAAGGCGGCGGTGGCGGACTTCGGCACCGTGCGCCTGTCCGGTGCACTGGCCTGGTGGCTGTGGGGACTGGTGCATGTCTATTTTCTCGCCGGTATGCGCAACCGCATCTCGGTAATGCTCGACTGGGCCTGGGCCTATTTCACCTTCCGCAGCAGTACACGGCTGATCACCCGGCCTGCCGTGCCGGAGAAGGCTCCCGAACCGTCGCCTGCGGAATGAATCGAGCGGATGTCCTGCCGGGATCGGGGATGTCCACAGCATAAACGAGGACTGGTGATGGACGCACAAACCGATACACAGGGCACTACCTCCTGGCTGGCGGTTGGCAGCCTCTATCTCGCCGGCATGTTGCAGGGGCTGACGCTGGTGAGCTTCCCGGCAAGCAGTGGTGTCCTGAAACAGATGCACGGCTTCAGCGACGCACAGTATGGCGCGATCTTTCTGCCGCAGGTCGCATTCGCGGTGATCGGCGCCCTCGGCGGCGGGCTGCTGGCCAGTCGACTGGGCCTCAGGATGCTGCTGAGCGGGGCGCTGCTGGTCAACGCCGTTTCGCAATTGCTGCTCGCCGGCAGCATGCTGCTGCCGTCGGCCGCTGCCTTCGTCGTGGTGCTGATCGGCACTGCCAGCCTCGGCCTCGGTTTCGGTGTCTCAGGGGCGCCGCTCAACGGCCTGCCGCCGCTGTTCTTTCCGCAGCGCCGCGACTCCGCACTGGTCGCCCTGCACACCCTGCTTGGTCTGGGGCTGGCAGTCGGACCGCTCGTGGCCAGCCCCTTCATCATGGCCGGGCGCTGGGCCGGTTTCCCGCTGCTGCTCGCGGGTCTGTGCGTGCTCCTGGCCGTGTCCGCGTTGCTGCTGCGCTTTCCCCGCGACAACGAGGAACACAGGGCGCCGGCGTCCGGGCAGGTGGAGATGTGCGACCCCATGCCCCTCCCGTCCATGACACCGCAAATGCTGCACAACGAGCATCCCGTGCGCACGGCGGTCTTCTGGCTGTTCACGGCAATTGCCGTGCTGTACGCCTTCGCCGAGGGCACCTTCGGCAACTGGGCGGTACTGTACCTGCAGGACGTCAAGCACCTGCCTGAAACGGTTGCCGCCACGGCGCTGTCAGTGTTCTGGGCGGCCATAGTGGGCGGGCGCCTGTTGACCTCGGTGCTGGTGCTGAAGCTTGCGCCCCGCTATATCTGGCTGAGCCTTCCCGGCCTGATGATGGTCGCCTTCCTGCTGCTGCCCTACGCCGACACCCCCGTGCGCGGCATCGCGGGCTTTGCACTCGCCGGGCTGGCCTGCTCGGCCTTCTTCCCGCTCAGTGTTGCGCTTGCCACGCAACGCTTCGAGAAGCACGTGCCGTGGGTGTCATCGATGCTGATCGCAGCGCTGATGGTCGGCGTGGGCCTCGGTTCCTATGTCATCGGTGTGCTGCGCGATGCAGTGGACATGGAACAGCTCTACCGGCTGTCGACGTTCTACCCTCTCGTAGCATTGCTGCTCGGCATCATCGTGCTGCGGCAGCGGATCAAGGCAACCGGCGGGGTGCTGCAGCAATGAAACGGGCGTGTCGTTCATGGACCTGTGTCGACATACCCGGTCGTAACCTTTGAATCATATCCGTACAGGAGTGGAAACAATGAACATCGATACCAGACAGATTGAGATGGCATGGAGTGAGCTCGAAGCCTCCATCGTCCGCTATCGCGGCGAACCCGTGGGAACTGTGGCCGCACGGGACCCGGATACCGACGCACTGAATTATGACCAGTGCTTCACGCGGGACTTCGCGGTATCGGCCATTGCATTTCTCATGCGCGGGGAGACGGACATCGTCAGGAACTTCCTGACTGTCATGGTGGAGTTGCAGAGCCTGGACAAGCACCTGGACTGCTTTCGACCGGGCAAGGGCCTCATGCCCGCGAGCTTTGGCGTGGAATCGCGGAACGGCACGGAGACGCTGGTGCCGGACTTTGGCGAACACGCCATTGCCCGTGTTCCGCCTGTGGATTCAGGCATATGGTGGCTTATTCTGTTGCGCGCCTATACGAAGACCACGGGCGATTCCACCCTCGCGGGATCGGCCGGTTTCCAGCGTGCCATCCATCTCATCCTGGAACTCTGCCTTGCGTCCCGCTTCGACATGTCCCCTACCATGCTGGTGCCCGACGGAAGCTACATGATCGACCGGCGCATGGGCGTATACGGCTATCCCTTCGACATTCAGGCGCTGTTCCACGCCGGGCTGTGTTGTGCACAGGAACTGCTGGCCGAGGACGACGACTACCAGGTGGTCGTCAGGGAGCGTCTGGGCCACCTGAGCTACCATATACGGCGCTATTACTGGCTGGATTTCCAGCGTCTGAACGAGATCTACCGTTACAGGGTCGAGGAATACGGCCAGGATATTCTCAATTCCTTCAACATCTATCCCGATTCCATTCCTGAATGGATCATGCAATGGATGCCCTCCCGCGGCGGCTACTTCGTCGGCAACCTGGGGCCGGGGCGCATGGATTTTCGCTACTTTGCCCAGGGAAATCTCATGGCCGTGGTGAGCTCGCTGGCAGACGAACAGCAGGCGGCCGGAATCATGGAACTGATCGAGCTGCGCTGGGACGACCTGATGGGCGAAATGCCGGTCAAGCTCTGCTATCCCGCCCTGGAAGGCCAGGACTGGCGCACCATCACCGGCTCAGATCCCAAAAACATCCCGTGGTCATACCACAACGGCGGTAACTGGCCTTTCCTGCTATGGCTGGTGGCTGCGGCCAGCGTGCGGACCGGACGCATGGAGCTTGCCGAACGGGCATTGGACACGGCGATCACGAGGCTGCCGGCGCAGCGGTGGCCCGAATACTTCGATGGCCGCGACGGGCGGTTGATGGGGAAGGAAGCACGGGCATTCCAGACCTGGAGCATCGCCGGCCTGCTCGGCGCCTACGAGATCATCCGGAATCCAGACCACGTCGAGTTGTTCGCCTTCAAGGAGGGCACCGACGCCGTTGCCTGTCTGCTGGATAAGGCGGAAGCGCAATGATTGTGTCATCGGGTCAGTGATACCTGATATCCACAGTCGTCGTCATTCCCGCGGGAACGGGATACCGGATTACCGCTGCAATGACAGGTTCCTGCCCGCGCGGGATTACAAGACAGGCTGTAGCACAGACAATCTGGCAACACCCTGTAGCCAACGCCGGCAAGGTGCTCGAATGTGGCGGCCAGTCTCCACACTGAAACGGAATCATTGCGAGTGTGTATCGCGTACAGGATCGGGACCAGAATGGGATGTTTGCGATACACAATTATTATCTTTTGGAGACAAACTGCCTGTATGGTTTGTATGAGATGAATCAGACGGGGTGAAGTATCCTTGAGTCGAAAGCAGGCCGCTTATAACCAGTGCGCGAAAGATTCTGACTGTTGAAGACGATGCCGATATCGCCAATTTGCTGAAGCTGCATCTCGGTGAAGAAGGTTATTATGTCAATCATGCCGCAGATGGAATGCGGGCGGTCGCCATGATTTCCCGCGAGGCTTACGAGCTGATTATTCTGGATATTGTGCTGCCAGAACTGGACGGGCTGGAGATTTGCCGGCGTATCCGGCAGCAGCATCGATATATTCATGTGCTGATGTTGTCTGCGAAGGTGTCTGAACTTGACCGTGTTCTGGGGTTCGAGCTGGGTGCGGATGATTATCTTACAAAGCCGTTCAGTGTCACTGAATTGCTCGCGCGGGCTAAAACGATATTTCGTCGCATGAACGCATTGAGAGAATCCGGGAGGCTGTCGAAACAAGTGATACATTATGGCGGGCTGATGACCGACACTGGAAGTCGCGGCCATTATGTCCGGGATGGCCGTAATGGCCAAAGTCGGTGTATCAGAATCGCGTCTGCTAGATACCATCGAGCATGCGTTGAGCGTGTTGCCGGACTCCGGCAAAAACGATTAGTCCTTTAGCAGTGTGTATTTATCTGCATCAGGACCACGCGTGAATATTGCGTGACTCGGTGGTGCGCAGTCGTGAATTGTCGTGCAAATCGGGCAACGGGCGTCCCGGTAACCAGAATCTATCTCAAAATTGCTTGTCTCGCGCCAGGACCCTGTACAGATCATGTGCGGAGAGGCAGGACCGGCGCCGCGTCGGGAAAGTACAGGGTTTCCGGCCAAACGGCTCCCCCGCGGGGCGCGGGTCCTACGATAACAGAGCGCAATTAAGGAAAAAGTGAATTTTGAGATAGGTTCTAATTGAAAAATAAGGACCGGATTATACCCCGCCATTCTGAAAATCCCCCGTGTCGGCGGTTGCATGCCCGGCACTTCCCTGTGCCGCGTCCCTCCAGGAGCGTTTCAGCTGCTCGCGCGCGTCGTCTTCTCCACCTGTTCGGGGTAATGGCG
>Ga0210096_1000098_pt1 | contig 39563 bp, 31 predicted proteins | sample China_Galinas_PW_4_FD_184864 | JGI IMG/M metagenome (GOLD analysis project Ga0210096, IMG submission 184864) | Wetland microbial communities from San Francisco Bay, California, USA, that impact long-term carbon sequestration - China_Galinas_PWA_D2... | ecosystem: Environmental > Aquatic > Marine...
TGGCGCGCCCGGAGAGATTCGAACTCCCGACCGCCTGGTTCGTAGCCAGGTACTCTATCCAACTGAGCTACGGGCGCATGAGGCTGCCGATTATCCAGAAAGGACTGTGCCAGTTCAAGATGCCGGCGGGCAGGCCGGTGTTTGCGTCAGCGTCAGATAAAGCGCGTGGTCCCCTCGAATGACTGGTCAAGGAAGGAGGTGTCGCCATTCAGCTCCATATGCCAGCCGGCGTCGTGGCGGACAACTTTCACCAGGGCGCACAGTTCGGCATTGACCTGGGGGTCGCCGCCCACCAGTGCCTGCGCAAAACCCAGAACGGATGCCCCGTGGCCGACAATGAGGAAATCCTCCCGGGTTTGCTCGACCAGCGTGTTGATGCAGCGCGCCGTTCGCTCCAGCAGCTCATCCCAGCTTTCCGGAAATACCGGATGAACCACGGAGGTATCCGGTTCCCGGATGCGCGGAAATCGCGCGCTGCACTCGCCTGACGGAATCACCTCGGGACGGTCGGGAAACCACCCCGGGTTAAACCATTCGCCGGCCCCCTGCTCGATCTCGACCGGGAGATCCAGGCACTCGGCTACCCGGTGAGCGGTTTCCAGTGCCCGGAGGAAGGGAGAACTGTAGATGCGCCCGATCCCCTCCATTTCCAGCCGCTTTCCGAGCCGTTGCGCCTGGATGATGCCGTCGGCCGACAGGGGCGGATCGAAGGGGTTGGGTGCGGTGCAGTGCCATTCCGGGTCGACGAAGTCGAGCCGGTTCCCGTGCCGTGTGATCCAGACTGTCTGCTGCCTTGCCATAGCCGCCTCCAGGGGCCGATGCCTGACTCACAGTCTAGCAACAGGCGGATTCAGGGGCGGCCTGCCGAATCAATAAAAAGCCCCCGGATGGGGGCTTTTTATTGAGTGGCGGAGAGGGAGGGATTCGAACCCTCGATGGGCTTTTAACCCATACTCCCTTAGCAGGGGAGCGCCTTCAGCCACTCGGCCACCTCTCCGAATACTTGTTATTCCAGATCCGAGTGCGGGATTATAACGAAAAACCGGTCGGGATTACTCGGCCTTGCGGCCTCGCCCCTCCGGGGCCGCCGTCGCTGCGCGACGACGTTGTCTCGCACCGCTGCGCGGTGCTCGGCTCGAACCCTCGACGGGCTTTTAACCCATACTCCCTTAGCAGGGGAGCGCGTGACTCCGGGCATCCCTGCCCTCCGCCCTTCGGGCCAGCCTCGCTCCGCTCTGCTGTTCCAAATCGCTCCCGGCGATTTGGTCAGCCACTCGGCCACCTCTCCATGACCCGGACAACGAAAAAACGGCATGCCGGCCACTGTTTGCGTGGCCGTAGCATACCGTTGTGATTTTTAGAGGTAAAGGTTGTAAGGAAAAAACATCGACTCCCGGCGGAATCAGTTGGTACCGTCTTTCTGTCCCTTTTCCTCTTTGATCCGTTCGTAGATTTCCTCACGGTGGACGGCAACTTCCTTTGGTGCATTCACACCGATCCTGACCTGGTTGCCCTTGACACCAAGTACTGTCACGGTGACATCGTCACCGATCATAAGAGTCTCTCCCACTCTTCTCGTCAGTATCAACATAGGATGTTCTCCGTTTTATCGAAACAGCTCCCTTTGAACAGACAGTACTTAATAACATTGTAGTCGGTCGTAACAGGTGACATGTGAACAGCGGTTCGGTTCCCCCGTCCAGTTCCCCCATTGTTTCCGGGTATATTCGGACAAAGTATAGCTGTTAATTGGAGATAGATACAATTGCTGGAATGATTTTAATAAAGTACAGGTAACTTCCACTGTTTAATAGGCTTCTAGACCGTTGGCGATTGCGCCAGGTCAAAAGCCTCGTGCAGGGCCCGGACAGCCAGTTCGAGGTATTTCTCGTCCACCACGACGGAAATCTTGATCTCGGAGGTTGAAATCATGCGGATATTAACTCCTTCTTTTGCAAGGGTTTCAAACATGGTCGAGGCAATGCCGGCGTGCGACCGCATGCCAACCCCGACCAGCGAGATCTTCACGATCCTGGTGTCGCCGGACACTTCGCGTGCGCCGAGTTCTCTGGCGGTGTTATTCAGAATTTCGAGCGCCTTTTTATAGTCATTGCGGTGCACGGTGAACGTAAAATCGGTCGTCGCGCCGTCCGGCGCCACGTTCTGCACGATCATGTCCACTTCGATATTGGCGGCGGCGATCGGGCCCAGCAGGCGATAGGCCACGCCCGGCCTGTCGGGAACCCCCAGTATGGTGAGCTTGGCCTCGTCGCGATTGAATGCAATGCCTGAAATCAGGGCCTGTTCCATAGCTTCATCCTCGTAGGTAATCAGCGTGCCTTCGCCTTCCTCGAACGACGACAGGACGCGCAGCGGTACGTTGTAACGACCGGCAAAACTGACGGAGCGGATCTGGAGCACCTTGGACCCCAGGCTGGCCATTTCCAGCATCTCCTCGAAGGTAATGCGCGCCAGGCGCCGCGCCTCCGGCACGACCCGGGGGTCCGTCGTGTATACGCCGTCCACATCCGTGTAGATCTGGCATTCGTCCGCCTTGAGGGCGGCGGCAAGCGCCACCGCCGTGGTGTCGGAACCACCGCGTCCCAGGGTGGTGATATTGCCGTCATCGTCCACGCCCTGAAAACCGGCCACCACCACGATCCTCCCCGCGGCAAGATCGGCGTGGATACGCTTGCCCTCGATATCCCGGATACGTGCCTTGTTATGTGCATTGTCGGTGCGGATGTGCACCTGGGTGCCGGTATAGGAGCGGGCGGGATAACCCCGCTTTTCCAGCGCCATGCTCAACAGGGCGATGGTGACCTGCTCGCCTGTGGCCAGCAGGACGTCGAGTTCGCGCGGCACCGGCGTGTCGGTGACTTCGGTCGCGAGATCCAGCAAGCGGTTGGTTTCTCCGCTCATGGCCGATACCACGACGACCACATCGTTACCGGCCTTGCGCCAGCCGATGACCTTTTCCGCGACGGCCCCGATGCGTTCTGCCGAGCCGACCGAGGTACCGCCGTATTTCTGAACGATCAGTGCCATAAATGTTGATTCAAATAAACAAGTAAAATGTGCATCGCCCGCTGGATGGATGAGGCATCGGTCCGTACCGTGCCCCTGCCTGCCTGCTTCTCGCGGCACCGGTACAGCCTTACTTGCGGGCAAGGATTGCCGGCCACATCCGTGAATCAGCGGCGTCCGCATGCCGGTTTCGCCATGGATATCGCGCCGCGCACCTGCGGCCACCCCGGGTTACAGTTGCTCCCTGACCCAGTCCGGCACGGATTTGAGTGCCGCTTCCAGGTTTTCCGGCTGGTTGCCGCCGGCCTGTGCCATATCCGGCCGTCCGCCGCCCTTGCCGCCAACCTGCGAGGCAACCATGTTGACCAGCTCACCCGCCTTGATCCGGCCGGTCTGGTCAGGGGTGACGCCGGCCACCAGACTCACCTTGGCGCCGCTGACAGCGCCCAGGACCACGGCGGCCGAACCCAGCTTGTTTTTCAACTGGTCCAGCGTATCGCGCAACACCCCGGCGTCGGCCCCTTCCAGCCGGGCCGCCAGCACCTTGATGCCGTCGAGTTCGACGGCCTGAGCGGCCAGGTCGCTGCCCTGGCTGCTGGCCAGCTTGCCCTTGAGCTGCTGCAGTTCCTTCTCCAGCAGGCGGTTTTTCTCCAGCAGCTGGGCGACCTTTTCATCCGCATCCTCACGGTTGCCCTTCACCAGCTCGGCAACATGCTGCAGCCGGCTTTCATTGGCGGCGACCCACTGCAGCGCGGCCTCTCCGGTAACCGCCTCGATCCGGCGAACGCCGGCGGCGATGCCGGACTCGCCGATGATCTTGAGCAGGCCGATATCCCCCGCATGCGCGACATGCGTCCCGCCGCACAGTTCGACCGAAAACTCACCGATGGAAATCACCCGGACGTTCTCACCGTACTTTTCGCCGAACAGGGCCATGGCGCCGGATTCCATGGCGTCATCAATGCTCATGACCCGCGTCTGGGCAGTGGCATTGGCGCGGATCTCGGCATTGACGAGCCGTTCGATCCTGGCCAGCTGTGCGGGGGTGAGCGGTTCGTAATGCGCGAAGTCGAAGCGCAACCGCTCCGGTTCGACCAGTGAACCCTTCTGCTGGACATGCACACCCAGCACCTGGCGCAGGGCGGCATGCAGCAAATGCGTCCCCGAATGATTGAGTACGGTCGCCTGGCGCCGGGCGCCGTCCACGCAGGCCCGGACCGTGTCGCCGACGCGCAGTACCCCGGCGGTCAGTGTGCCGATATGCGTGATCACGTCCCCGCCCCGCTTGCGGGTATCCTGGACCTCGAAGCGTGCGCTGTCCGTCACGAGCGTGCCCCGGTCGCCGACCTGGCCGCCGGACTCGGCATAGAACGGCGTGTACTCCAGCACCACCACACCCGACTGTTCGCTCTCCAGCCGCTCGACGGCCTCGCCGTCCCGGAACAGAGCCTTGATGACCGACTCATCCTCCAGGTGATCATAACCGGTGAAGGCGGTGCAGCCCTCGAGCTTCAGGTCACCGGAATGGGCCGCTCCGAACTGGCTGGCCGCACGGGCGCGGCTGCGCTGCGCGTTCATGGCCTTCTCGAAGCCGGCCGTGTCGATGCTCAGGCCGCGTTCGCGGGCGATGTCCGCCGTCAGGTCCATGGGAAATCCGTAAGTGTCGTACAGCCTGAACACCGTCTCTCCCGATATTTCGCTGCCCTGCAGCTGCGCAAGGTCGTCCTCCAGGATCCGCATACCCTGCTCCAGGGTCTCGGCAAAGCGTTCCTCCTCGAGCTTCAGCAAGCGCTCGACATGGGAACGACCGGCCTGCAGTTCCGGGTAGGCCGCGCCCATCTCCTCGGCCAGTGGTTGCACCAGCCGGTAGAAAAACGGCTCCTTCACGCCGAGCTGGTAACCGTGCCGGATGGCGCGCCGGATGATGCGGCGCAACACATAACCGCGCCCTTCGTTGGACGGCAGCACCCCGTCCACGATCAGAAAGGCGCACGAACGGATGTGATCGGCAATCACCCGAAGTGAATTGTCGGTGAGGTCCGTGATCCCCGCGATTCCGGCGGCAACGCCGATCAGGTTCCGGAACAGATCGATGTCGTAGTTGTTGTGTACACCCTGCATCACGGCCGCCAGCCGCTCCAGACCCATGCCGGTGTCAACCGAGGGATGCGGCAGGGGATTCAGATTGCCTTCCCGATCCCGGTCATACTGCATGAACACCAGGTTCCAGATTTCGACATAACGATCGCCGTCCGCCTCCGGCGTGCCGGGCGGACCACCCGGCACATCCGGTCCGTGGTCGTAGAATATCTCCGAGCAGGGACCGCAGGGTCCGGTATCGCCCATGGACCAGAAATTGTCCCTGGCGCCGATGCGGGCGAAGCGTTCCGGGGCGACCCGGACCTCTTTGAGCCAGATGCCGGCGGCCTCGTCGTCTTCCTCGAAGACGGTGACCCACAGGCGTTCCGGTGACAGCTGCAGCACACCAGTGAGAAATTCCCAGGCATAGCCGATCGCCTCGCGCTTGAAATAGTCGCCGAAGCTGAAATTACCGAGCATTTCGAAGAAGGTGTGGTGCCTGGCGGTGTAACCGACATTCTCCAGATCGTTGTGCTTGCCGCCGGCACGCACGCAGCGCTGGCTGCTGGTGGCGCGCCGGTAGCTGCGCTTCTCCTGACCCGTGAAGACATCCTTGAACTGCACCATGCCCGCGTTGACGAACAGCAGGGTGGGATCATTAATGGGTACGAGCGAACTGGACGCAACCACCTCGTGGTCATGCGCCTTGAAGTAATCCAGGAAGGTCTGGCGAAGATCCGCGCTGCTTTTCATGGTCAACCGGTGAACGATTCAGGGTTTCATGATTATTCAGGGATTTGGCGCGGATTGGAACACCCGGACGGGCAATCAGTCGCTGTCCCGGAAAACACCGTGAATCTGTTCCGGGGTAAAACCGCGCTGCTGGAGGAAGCGCATCTGGCGGCTGCGTTCCCGGAAGTCAGCCGGCGGTACGGGACCGAACTTCTTTTCCCGCACCTGGCGGATGAGTTCCTCCCATTGCGGCTCGCGGGAAGCAATGCTGGCCTCGATCAGTGCTTCATCGATGCCCCGCTGGCGCAGCTCCGCCCGGATTTTTTGCGGACCGGACCCGCGCCGGCAGCGGGAATGGACAAACGCATCTGTGAAGCGCGCATCACTGAGCAGGCCCTCGGCACGCAATGCGGCGAGCGTGGCCGCGACGACGGCGGTATCGTAGCCGCGGGTTGCCAGTTTGCGGTACAGCTCCTGTTCGCCATACTCGCGACGTGCCAGACAGTCCAGCGCGTACTTCCGTGCACCGGCCGGATCGGCCGCCTGCTCAGGCTTCAGCTTCGATAGCCTCGACTTCCGTCACGGCACCTGGCACGCCAAGTGCCTCGGCGCGGATCTTTGCCTCGATCCCGGCGGCGATATCAGGGTTCTGTTTCAGGAAGTCGCGGACGTTTTCCTTGCCCTGCCCGATGCGATCATCGCCGTAGCTGTACCAGGCACCGGACTTTTCGACGAAGCCGTACTTGACGCCGAGGTCAATGATTTCACCCTCGCGGGATATGCCCTCGCCGTAAAGGATCTGGAACTCCGCCTGCCTGAAGGGCGGTGCCATCTTGTTCTTGACCACCTTGACGCGGGTCTCACTGCCGACGATCTCGTCGCCCTTCTTGATGGATCCGATACGGCGGATGTCCATGCGCACGGAGGCGTAGAATTTCAGGGCGTTGCCGCCGGTCGTGGTTTCGGGATTGCCGAACATGACCCCGATCTTCATGCGGATCTGGTTGATGAAGATCACCATGGTATTGGAACGCTTGATGTTGCCGGTCAGCTTGCGCAGGGCCTGGGACATGAGTCGGGCCTGCAGACCCATATGCGAATCACCCATCTCGCCCTCGATTTCGGCTTTCGGCGTGAGCGCCGCGACCGAGTCGACCACGACGACGTCGATGGAGCCGGAGCGCACCAGCATATCGGTGATCTCCAGCGCCTGCTCGCCGGTATCCGGCTGCGAGACCAGCAACTCGTCCACATCGACTCCCAGCTTTTCCGCGTATTGGGGATCCAGGGCATGCTCGGCATCCACGAATGCGGCCGTGCCGCCGGCCTTCTGGGCCTCGGCGATGACCTGCAGCGTCAGCGTCGTCTTGCCGGACGATTCCGGTCCGTAGATTTCAACCACCCGGCCCCGCGGCAGCCCGCCAATGCCAAGGGCGATATCCAGCCCCAGCGATCCCGTTGAAACGGCATCGGCGTCGCGGGTTGCAGCGACATCGCCCATGCGCATCACGGCGCCCTTGCCGAACTGCTTCTCGATCTGTCCCAGTGCTGCACTCAAGGCCTTGCGTTTGTTGTCGTCCATTGATTTCCTCCGGATGCTGGTTCGTGGCGGGTCCCTCCATGGCCCGCCGGACGGCGCGATTATCCCATAGATATTACCGCGCCCCAAGCTTCCAGCGCTGCAGTAGCCGATACTGCGCACCCGCGGCGTCAGTGACCGACTCGACCAGACAGAAATCTCCAATTGACCAGCGCACGGGTTCGAAATCCGCCGGCTGCGGGGCCCGTCCGATCTTGCGGGCGAGCGTCACGTGGGCCTGGTAGGGGCGCTTCTCCGGCTGCAGCCCGCAGGCCTCGAAGACCTCGCGCAGCGCCCTGACCAGCTGCCAGAGTTCCGGTGGCGTGCGGGTCGGGCCGACCCACAGGATGCGTGGCCGGGGCCAGTGCCCCGCCCTGTCGATGCACAGTTCGAAGGGCGCCACGATGATGTCAGCGGCCGCCTGTTCCAGACAGCGGCGGATCGGTGCGGTCACCGAGCCCGCGAAGGCCAGCGTCACGTGGAGTTTGTCCGCCGGCGGCAACCGGGTGCGCCTGCCCAGCAGTTCCCGCGACGCCACCTCAAGGCCCGCCCTGGCCGCCGCATCCGGCCACAGGGCAAAAAAAAGCCGTTGGGTCGGCTCAGTCCTGTCCGAGCACATCCAGCAGCCCCTGCAGGGCGTATGCCACGGACAGGCGGCGCACGGCATCGCGGTTGCCTTCAAAATGCCGGGTCGTCACGCGCAGCGGGCCGCCTCTTTCGGCCCAGGCAAAGCACACGGTTCCCACGGGCTTGCCGGGCTGGCCGCCGCCGGGACCGGCGATCCCGCTGATCGCCACGGACAGGTCGGCGGCGCTGTTGGCAAGGGCGCCGGCCGCCATCTCCCGGACCGTCGACTCACTGACCGCGCCCTCGGCTGCCAGGGTGCCCGCCAGGACCTCCAGCATGTCCTGCTTGGCGGCATTGCTATAGGTCACGAACCCCCGGTCGAACCACTGCGAACTGCCGGCAACATCGGTCACGCACTTCGCCAGCCAGCCGCCGGTGCACGACTCGGCCACCGCCAGCAGCTTCCGCTGCTGCAGCAACCGTTCGCCCAATTGTGTCGCCAGTTCGGTTAACTCGGACATTAGCGGTAATTTACCCGATTTAGAAAAGTTAATTCACCGCAAAGACGCAAAGAACGCAAGGATATCGAGATAACAATCGGCATGGGGCAGGCGGCAATACCAGCCACCATGCGCTGCAGGATAACCATGGCGGGTCTTCCATTATTGTGCTGGATTACTTTGCGCCCCTTGCGACTTTGCGGTGAAAACGAGCGCAGGTGTTTTTGCACCTGCCGGCATGCGCTAGACTTGCCCGCCATGAGCGCCGCGCCTCCCAAGCACACCCCCATGATGCAGCAGTACCTCGGCATCAAGGCGGAGCACCCGGACATTCTGCTGTTCTATCGTATGGGTGACTTCTACGAGCTGTTTTACGATGATGCGCGGCGCGCCGCCAGGCTGCTGGACATCACCCTGACCGCGCGCGGGCAGTCCGGCGGCCAGGCCATTCCCATGGCAGGCGTGCCGGTCCATGCTGTCGACCAGTATCTCGGCCGCCTGGTGCGCCAGGGCGAGTCAGTCGCCATCTGCGAACAGGTCGGAGAGGTGGACACCGCCCGGGGGCCGGTCGAACGCCAGGTCGTCAGGATCGTGACCCCGGGTACGGTGACGGACGAAGCGCTGCTGAACGACCGCGAGGACAACCTCCTGGTGGCACTCAACCGACTGGACGACGTCTGGGGGCTTGCCGCGCTGGATCTGGCCGCCGGGCGCTTCACCGTGCAGCAGTTCACCGGCACGGAGGCGCTGCTGGGAGAACTGCAGCGGCTGCATCCGGCCGAGCTGGTGGTGAACGAGGGGCTGGCGCTGCCGCCGGAAGTGACGGCGCACCCGGGACTGCGGCAGCAGCCGCCCTGGCATTTCGAGACCACGAGCGCCCGCAGTCAGCTGAATGAACAATTCGGTACCCGCGACCTGAGCGGTTTCGGCTGCGAGGCGCTGGATGCCGCCATCGGCGCCGCCGGCGGTCTGCTGCAGTACGTCAGGAACACCCAGCGCACTGCCCTGCCGCATCTGCGGGGGCTGCGGGTCGAAGACCGCGCCGACAGCCTGGTCCTGGACGCCGCCACCCGCCGCAATCTGGAACTGGAAACGGCGGCATCCGGACGCCGCGAGCAGACCCTCGTCGGCGTACTCGACCACACGGCGACGGCCATGGGCGGACGCCTGCTGCGTCGCTGGATGCAGCGTCCGCTGCGCGACCATGAGCTGCTGAGGGGCAGGCACCAGTGTGTCGGTCGACTGGCCGAATCAGCGCTGCATGCAGAACTGCTGGATTGCCTCAAAGGCATCGCCGATATCGAGCGCATCCTGGCGCGCGTGGCCCTCAAGTCGTCCCGGCCGCGTGACCTGGCCGGCCTGCGTGACAGTCTCGGACGGCTGCCCGGACTGCAGGAAAAGCTGGCTGGGACGGATAACCCGCTGCTGGCGTGTCTGGCGGAGCGGATCGGGACGCATCCGGAGGTGCTGGCGCTGCTGGTGCGCGCCGTCCGTGAAGATCCTCCCGCCCTGCTCCGCGACGGCGGTGTTCTGGCCGCCGGCTATCACGCAACCCTCGACGAGCTGCGCGAGCTCAGCGAGCACGGCAACCGGGTGCTGATCGACATGGAATCCCGGGAGCGGGAACGCAGCGGCATCGCCAACCTGAAGATCCGCTACAACAGGGTCCATGGCTACTCCATCGAGGTGAGCCGCATGCAGGCGGCAAGGGTGCCGGACGACTACCAGCGCCGCCAGACGCTCAAGGCCGTGGAGCGCTATACCACGCCGGAACTCAAGGCACACGAAGAGAAGGTGCTCAGCGCGCGTTCACGCGCGCTCGCCCTGGAAAAATCGCTATACGAAGAACTCCTGGTCACCCTCACGGGGCATCTGGATGCACTGGGCCGGTGTGCCGAGGCGCTGGCCGAACTCGACGTGCTGGCGACCTTTGCCGAACGCAGCCTGGCACTTGGACTGAGCTGCCCGGTCCTTGACGGGCGCCCCGGGATCCGCATCGAAAACGGCCGTCACATCGTCGTCGAACAAATGCTGGAGGAGCCCTTCATTCCAAACGACGTGATGCTCAACCCCGCCCGGCGCATGCTGATCATCACCGGCCCCAACATGGGCGGCAAGTCCACCTATATGCGCCAGACGGCACTGATCGTGCTGCTGGCCCATATCGGCTGCCATGTCCCGGCAGACCAGGCCGTCATCGGACCGGTTGACCGCATCTTTTCCCGGATCGGCGCCTCGGATGACCTGGCGGGCGGACGCTCCACCTTCATGGTCGAGATGACGGAAACGGCCAACATCCTGCACAACGCCACCGGAAACAGCCTCGTCCTGATGGATGAGATCGGCCGCGGCACGAGCACCTATGACGGCCTGTCGCTGGCATGGGCCTGCGCCATCGACCTCGTCACACGCGTCAGGGCACTGACCCTGTTCGCCACCCATTACTTTGAACTCACACGGTTGCCGGAGCAGCATGCGGAGATCGGCAACGTCCACCTGGATGCCGTTGAACACGATGACCGCATTGTGTTCCTGCATGCCGTCAAGGAGGGGGCCGCCGATCGCAGCTACGGCCTGCATGTTGCGGCGCTCGCCGGGGTACCGCAGCATGTGATCGCCCGGGCAAGGCAACGCCTGCTCGAACTGGAACAGCAGGGACCGCGAAAAGACGATCCACCTGCCCCGCAGCTGGGTCTGTTTCAGGCCCGCGACGAGGGGCCGCTGCACGCGGCGCTGGCCGGGATCGACCCGGACGGTATGACCCCGCGCCAGGCGCACGCGGCGCTGTATGCGCTGAAGGCGCTTGGCGTGCAGGGGGAACGCTCTTGATATTCCCGTCCGGCTGGTATACTGGGCAACCTGCCCGTGACATTTTTTCGTTTAATACACATTAAATAACATATAGATAAGAGAATAACCTGGGAATTTGCATACACAAAATGGATGACTGGAGAATCCCATGACATTTGTTGTGACTGAAAACTGTATCAAGTGCAAATACACCGACTGCGTGGAGGTCTGCCCGGTCGACTGCTTCCATGAAGGTCCGAATTTTCTGGTGATCGACCCGGATGAGTGTATTGACTGCACCCTGTGCGAACCGGAATGTCCGATCAATGCCATCTTCGACGAGAGCGACCTGCCCGAGGGACAGAAACAGTTTCTGGCGCTCAACGCCGAGCTTGCGCGGGAGTGGCCGGTCATCACCCAGATGAAAGATGCACCGCAGGATGCCGAGGAGTGGAAGGACAAGCCTGACAAGCTGCAGTATCTGGAACGCTGAGGCGCATTGCACCGCAGAGACGCGGAGAACGCAGAGAAAAGCGACTTTAACCAGGACAGCATGCTCGAGTCATGTGATCAACGAACGGCAAGCAGGGTCACTAGGGATGTTCGCTTTCTGCTGCTTTGCCGAACAGGCGCGAAGAACGCCGGGATGGTCACAGAATTTTCCAGACAGGTCATTACACCTTACCCCGGGAGTCCACATTCTGGCGTTACTCATAGTTATCCTTGAAGCTGTTTTTCTCTGCGACCTCCGCGTCTCTGCGGTAGGTTTGATTGCTGTTTCCAGATGATTCCCTCCGGGAAGGTCATCCTGGTACCCGGCAGCCAGGACATCCTGGCAGTCGTCGCACGGCGCATCGTTGCAAGCTGCGACCGCCTGCCGGACCTCACCCGGACGGTCATCCTGCTCCCCGAACTGCATTTCGCCCCGCGCCTGCGGCTGCGGCTGCTGCGGGCGGCAGAGCGGCAGGGACATACTGCCCTGCTGGGACCGGAGATCGCCACGCCCGCACAGTGGCTGGACCGCAACGTCCCCGTCGCGCAGGAAATCCCCGGTCGTGCACGCCGGGAACTGCTGCTGGTCGAGGTGCTGCAGCAGCACCCCGCGGTATTCAGCGGCTGCAACCCCTGGCAGCTCGCCGCCAGCCTGGCGAGTCTGTTCGAGGAGCTGACGCTGCACCGCGTTCCGATCCCGGATGATCCGGCCGAATTTGCTGCACGACTGCAGTCCGCCTATGGCATCCCGGACCGTCTGCCGGCGCCCCTGGGGATGGAGGCCGACATGGTGCACCGCCTGTGGCAGGCATGGCACACCCAGCTGCACGCGGAAGGTCTGCTGGATCCCGGCATCGCCCGCCTGCAGCAACTGGCCGCGACCCGGACTGCCGCTGCCGACCGGCACATTTTCCTGGTGGGCTTCGATGACCTCACGGCCGCGGAAGCGGACTGGGCCGCCGCGCTGCTGGCCGGCGGCGGCCATGCCACCTGCATCCTGCACAGCGACGAGCTGCGGCACCCGGACGGGGTCAACATGCCGCTGGAACGCCTGCGGGAACTGGCGCCGGCGGCAGTGCTGGACGATCCCCTGGCAGCGTGCCTGGATGCCGCCCTCACGTCGGAGCCGGATCCCGCGTCCGCACGGGCCGCCGCCCTGGCGGCAGCCCATAGCCGCTCCCCGCTGGCGGGGCGGCTCGCCCTGTTCCCGGCCGGATCGGCCGAGCGGGAAGCCCGCGCCATCGACCTGCAGGTGCGCCGCTGGCTGATCGAAGACCGCCAGCCGATCGGCATCGTCACCGAGGACCGGCGCCTGGCACGCCGGGTGCGCGCACTGCTGGAACGTGCCGGAATCCGCCTGCAGGACAGCGGCGGCTGGGCGCTGTCCACCACCAGTGCCGCCGCCGCGCTGGAACGCTGGCTGGAAACCGTTGAAGAGGACTTTGCCCATCAGCCACTGCTCGACGTTCTCAAGTCACCCTTCTGCTTCCCCGGCGAGGACCGGGTCGCGTTCATCAGCACGGTGCACCGGCTCGAACAGGACATCATCCTGCACGAAAACATCGCCCGCGGGCTGGATCGTTATCGCCGGCATATCGCCTTGCGCCGGCAGCGGCTGGAGGAGGACCTGCAGGGTGAGCAGGCGCCGGGAAACTGGACCCGGGAGACCGCCGCTGCCCTGAATATCCTTCTGAACCGGCTCGACCAGGCGGCCGAACCGCTGCGTGAACTTCTCGACAACGGCCCTGTGCACCCGCAGGTACTGCTGGAGCGGGTGCGCGAGAGTCTGGAGTCGCTGGGCATGTGGTCGGCATTCGACGCCGACCCTGCAGGCCTGCGGATCATCGCGGAGTGGCAGCAGCTGCATGCCGCGGCACGGCACAGCAGCCTCGTCATGAGCTGGCTGGAATTCCGGGCCTGGCTGGGCGCCGCGCTGGAGCGGCACGATTTCAGGCCGGCGCCGCAGGACAGTCCGGTCATGCTGCTGACACTGCAGCAGGCCCAGCTGGGCCGATTCGCCTGCCTGGTCATCGGTGCCTGCGACCGGGAACACCTGCCGGTCCGCAACACCGCTTCGCCGTTCTTCAATGACCCGGTACGGCGCGAACTCGGGCTGCCGGTCTGGCCGGACCGGTACGCCCTGCAGCTGAACCGCTTCCGCCGGTTGCTGGAGGCCGCACCGCGGGTGCTGCTGACCTGGCACGTTCAGGACAAGGGCGAACCTCGCCTGCCGGGACCGTGGGTCGAGGCCCTGCAGACCTTTCTCCGTCTGGGTTGGCACGATGACCTGACGGACGCCGCTCTGGACCGGCTGCTCGACAATCCGGACACCCGGGTGCACGGCGACAACCCCGCACCCCTTCCTGTCCCGTCCGGCTACCCGGCGGCGATGCTGCCTCCCGCGCTGCTGCCGAGCGTCATTTCGGTCAGTGCCCACGATGACCTGATCGACTGCCCCTACCGGTTTTATGCCGCCTGCGGGCTGGGTCTCAGACCCCGGGAGACCGTCCGCGAGGCCCTGGAGAAATCGGACTACGGGGAACGCATCCATCGCTGCCTGGAGGTCTTCCATCAGGGCCGTGCGGGCTACCCGCCCGCCTTTGGCGCACCGGTCACTACCGCCAACCGTGCAGCCGCCATTGACGCGCTGGCGGAAATTTCACGGGCGGTGTTCATGCGCGATCTGGAAGACAATTTCGAGCACCGCGCCTGGTTCAGGCGCTGGCTGGAGCGGGTCCCCGACTATATCGACTGGCAGATCAGACAGCAGCAGGAATGGCGCTTCGCGCGGGCCGAACTGAAGACGGCGACCGAACTCGGCAACCGGCGGATACTGAAGGGACGGCTGGACCGGATCGACACCGGCCCGGCGGGTACCGAGATCATCGACTACAAAACCGGGACCCCGCCGACCCAGGCGGATGTCGACAGCGGGGAAAAGGTACAACTCGCCTCCTACGTCCTGCTGCTGGAAACGCCGCCGGAGCGCGTCACCTATCTGAAGCTGGACCGGCAGGTCAAAGCGGGTGCGAACCTGGCTGGCACGGCACTGACGGCGCTGGCCACCGGCGTGCGCCGCCGGCTGGTCGAGGTACTGGATGCCATCGAGAATGGCAGCCCCCTGCCGGCGTGGGGCGATGAGCGCGCCTGCCGGTATTGCCGCATGGACGGCATCTGCCGCCGCCAGGCCTGGCTGGAGCCAGGGGAACCCGGCGTGGCCGGGGAGAATCGCCGATGAGCGGCAACGCAACGACCACGCCGCTGGATGCCGCCGATCCCGTCCGCAATGCCAGCGTCCACGCCTCGGCCGGCACCGGCAAGACCTGGCTGCTGACCACCCGGATCATCCGCCTGCTGCTGGCCGGGGCCAGCCCCGAAAGCATCCTTGCCGTCACCTTTACCCGCAAGGCGGCCGCCGAAATGCAGCAGCGCATCAGCGAGCGTCTGCGTGAACTCATGTGCGCGGACACCGCCACCCTGGAAGACATGCTCGCAAAGTATGGCGTGTCGCCGGATGCCGCCAGTCTGGCGCGCGCGCCGCAATTGTATGCCGCGGTCCTCTTCAACCCGTACTCGCTGCGCACGACCACGTTCCATGCCTTCTGCCAGGAGCTGCTGCAGCGCTTCCCGCTGGAAGCCGGCGTTACACCGGGCTTTGACATCATCGAATCCGGCGGCCAGCTCGAACAGGCCGCGTGGGAGGCCGTGGTCGCCCGGGCCAGTGCAGCCCCCGACTCAGCACTCGCCGGCGCGCTGGACGTCCTGATCGATGCCTGCAACGGCTTGGCCAACACGCGCACCGCGCTGCTGTCCTTCCTGACACACCGCAGTGACTGGTGGGCCTTCGTCGCGGGACAACGCGACGCAGTGGCCTTCGCCGATGCGCGCCTCGCGCGGCTCCTCGGAACCGATGCCGCAACGGACCCGCTGGCCGGTTTTCCGGGCGACGACCTGTGCCGACAGCTGCGGGAATTTGCCGAACTGCTGCTGCACAACAAGACCGCCACGAACACCGACCATGCCAGCGTGCTGACCCGGGCACTGGATCAGACAGCCGCACCGGAAGCGCGGCGTGCCGCAATCTGGCTGGTTTTCTTCAAAACGGACGGCGCGGCCCGCGACCGGAAAGCGGGTGCCGCCCAGTGCAAACGACTCGGGGAGGCGGGCGAGCTGCGGTTTCTCGAGCTGCATGCACGGATTGTCGCCGAGCTGGAAGCGCTCCGTGACAGGCTCGCCAGGGCCAGCACCCTGAAGACCACCCGCGCCTGGTATCGCGCCGGCGAACAGCTGCTCGCGCATTACCAGCGCCTCAAGCAGGAACAGCGCGTGCTGGATTTCGCCGATCTCGAGTGGCTGGCCTGCGAACTGCTCAACTGCAGCGAACATGCCGCCTGGGTCCAGTACAAGCTGGATGCGCGTATTGATCACCTGCTGGTTGATGAATTCCAGGACACCAACCCGACCCAGTGGCGTCTGCTGTTGCCGTTGCTGAAAGAACTCGCCGCCGGCACGTCGGAGCGTGCCCGATCGGTATTTCTGGTCGGCGATCAAAAACAATCCATCTACAGCTTCCGCCGTGCCAACCCTGCCCTGCTGGGCACGGCCGCGAACTGGCTGGAAGCGCACCTCGCCGCCGCGCGCTACCCGCTGGACGCCTCGCGGCGCTCGGCACAGGCCGTCATCGACTGCATCAACGCGGTATTTGGCAGCGACCCGCTCAGACAACGCCTCCCCGAATTCCACCCCCACACCACGTACCACACCGACCTGTTCGGCCGCGTGGAGATCATACCGCTGGTCGATGCCGGGAATCCCCGGTCAACGCGGGAGCCGCCGGCGGCGCTGCGCAATCCGCTCGAAAACCCGCGCGGCGAGACCGGCGACCGGCGCCATTATCAGGAAGCTACGCTGATCGCCGCACGCATCACGGCACTGGTCGATGCCCGCACGCCCGTCATCCGGGACGCTGCCAGCCGCGCCATGCAATACGGGGATATCCTGATTCTGCTGCGCCAGCGCACCCATGCCACGGCCTACGAACAGGCAATGCGCGCGGCCGGCATCCCCTGTCTCGGCGCGGGCAGGAGCCGGCTGCTGGAAAACCTCGAGGTGCGGGATCTGGTGGCCCTGCTCAATCTGCTGATCGCGCCCTATGACAACCTGGCGCTTGCCCAGGTACTGCGCTCACCCCTGTTCGGCCTCTCCAGCGAGCAGCTGGCCTTGCTGGCGGCGGTCAAGTCAGGCAACTGGTATGAGCGTCTGAAAACACTGGCGGCGGCCGGTGACAGCCGGCTGGCACCGGCCTACAACATGCTCGAGCGCTGGCGCGCACTGGCGGGCCGGATTCCGGTGCATGACCTGCTGGATCGCATCTACCACGAGGCCGAGGTCGTGACGCGCTACACCGCGGCCTTCCCGCCGGCACTGCTGCCGCGCATCCAGGCCAGTCTGACCCGCTTCATCGAACTGGCGCTCGAGGTCGACAACGGACGCTACCCCAGTCTGCCGCGGTTTCTCGACCAGCTGGAGCGTCTGCGCCAGTCAGACCGGGACAACCCGGAGGAAGGGACACCGGAAGAGACCGATCATGGCTGCGTGCGCATCCTCACCATCCACGCCGCCAAGGGACTCGAGGCCCCGGTCGTGTTCCTGGCCGATGCCGCCGTCCAGCCCGGCAACACCCGCGCCTATGAAGCCCTGGTCGACTGGCCGGCGACACAGGATCGGCCAGCGCACCTGCTGCTGACCGGTAAACAGGAAGACCGTGATCCCGCAAGCCGCGGACTGCTGGAGGAGCAGGAACAGCGCAACCTGAGGGAGGACGCCAACCTGCTTTACGTCGCCCTGACCCGCGCCAGGCAGTATCTGTATGTCTCGGGCTGTGCGGCGGAGAAATCAAGCGACGCCGGCTGGTATCACATGATCAGCACGGCGCTTGCTGCCTGGAAACGCGATGCGAGCGGCGCACGCTGTCATCAGACGGGGACACCGCCCCCCCCGCCGGCCGCCCCCCCCGCTCCGCAGCCGGTCATCGCCGCCGACCCGCGCCTGGCAGGGCGCATCACGACAACACCGCAACTGCTGCAGATCGCCCCCAGCCATACCACAGGCAGCGAGATAGCGTGGCTGCCGGGTGACGCCGACGGGCGCACGCGCGGCATTGCCCTGCACAGGATGCTGGACTATCTGTCACGCGGAGCAGCGCCATCCCCGGCTGCAGTGCCCTGCTCCCTGGCGGGCAGCCTCGGCCGCGCCGCCGACGACGGCGAACTGCAGGCCTGGTGGCGGGAAGCGCGGCAGGTCCATGACAACCCGGACTTCGCGGGGGTGTTCGCTCGCGAGCGTTTCATGCAGGCCTGGAATGAAGTACCCGTCCAGTACCTCGATCAATCCCGGCTGGTCTACGGCATCATTGACCGGCTCGTGATTCAGCCCGACGGAACCCTGATGCTGATCGACTACAAGACCCACCGGTCGGCGACCCGGGACACCATCCCGGACCTGGCACACATGTACCGTGAGCAACTGCGCCTGTACCGGAACGGCGTCGAACGACTCTGGCCGGGGCATGGGGTGAAACCCTGCCTGCTGTTCACGGCCTGCAGTGAATTGCTTGTACTGGAAGACCTGAACTGAAGCGATCCGGATTTTCTTTACTCTTAAGTTTCCACCGCTTACCCTTGATTTCAGGATGAGCGAGATGCCCCACACGAGCGATGTCAGCAGCGAAACCTTCCATGGCGTGGTCATGGAGCGCTCGCACACGGTCCCGGTCCTGGTTGATTACTGGGCAGACTGGTGCGGCCCCTGCCATATGCAGCTCCCGGTACTCGGGAAGCTGGTGGAGGAATACGCCGGCAAGTTTGAACTGGCCAAGGTGAACACGGATGAGCAGCAGGTGCTGGCACGCGAACACGGGATCCGCAGCCTGCCGACCATGCGCCTGTACAAGAACGGCGAGATCGTCGAGGAAATACTGGGCGCGCAAACGGAGTCGACGCTGCGCAGCCTGCTGGACCGCCACATCGAGCGCGAATCGGACCGCTTGCGCCTGCAGGCCGGCGCATTGTATTCGGGTGGTGATCACGAAGCCGCATTGCGGCTGCTGGCCGAGGCGCACAGCTCGGATCCTGACAACCACCGGGTTGTTCTCGATTACGCGGGCATGTGCCTGAATGAGAAACGTCTGGAAACGGCCGCCGACCTGCTCGCCGGCCTGCCCGTCGATGCCCGGGAAGCGCCGGAAGCAGTGCGCCTGAATGCGCTGCTCGATTTCGCGACCATCGCGCAGGATGCGCCCCCGGCAGCGGAGCTCGAAGCGCTGCTTCACCAGGACCCGCAGGACACGGAGGCCCGCTACCGGCTGGCCGCACGCTACGTCCTCGAGGACAGGATGGAGGATGCCATGGCGCTGTTTCTGCACATCCTCCAGCATGACCGGGAATTCCGCGAGGATGCCGGGCGCAGGGGCCTGCTGGCGGTTTTTAACCTGCTGGGCAATGAGGGGGAGCTGGTCAGCACCTACCGGCGCAGGCTGTTCAACGCCATAACCTGAAGCGCACCGGCTGTATCACATGCACGGCGGCGGCGGGCACCCGCCCTGATCACAATTCCGTTCAGCGCATCAGGAGGATGAATCCAGCACATGGGCCAGCCTGGCGGCAGGTATATAGCCCGGCACCAGCTCGCCGTTATCGAGTATGATTGCCGGCGTACCCTGAATACCCAGCAAATGCCCCAGATCCATGCTCGTCATGACGGGATTGCTGCATTCGGCCCTGGGCAGATCCTCCCCGCCCTTGGAGCGGGTCAGGGCGTCGCGGCGGTCGTCGGCACACCAGACCGTTACGGCCTTGTAATAGGACGGCGTATCCTTTCCGGAACGCGGGAACGGCATGTAACGCACCGTAATGCCCCTGCTGTTGTACTGATCGATCTCCTTGTGCAGCTTGCGGCAGTAACCGCAATCCACATCGGTGAATACCGTGATGGTGTGGCGTTCCTTTTCCGCCGGAAAGATAATCATGTTGGCTTCGCCGAAACCGTTGATCGCATCCAGTCGCGCCGCCTTGCGGCGCTGTTCACTGATGTCGGTACGGGTCTTGATATCGATCAGGCTGCCCTGAAAAAGGTACTTGCCGTCGTTGGTCATGTAGAACAGCTTCGGGCCGATCAGGACTTCCGAGAGTCCAGCGACCGGTGATGGTCTGATCTCGCTGGGGGTAAGTTCCGGCATGACCTCTCTGAGCGACTTCTCGATGGTGTCCCGGGCCCCGGATGCGGCAACGGAGGCGCCGGACATGAACAGGAGCGCCAGGCAGGCGCCGGCAATATATTTTTTCATAGTAAAACCCGTGTCGTTATGGTTTGTTTCGCGATGGTTGGACACCCCGGCCGCAAGTGAAGTTTCATGAGTTCCCTGAAGAAACAGCATTCAGACTAACCGCGCGGGTGGTGTTGTGCGTGCAACTCTTTCAGACGTTCACGTGCCACATGAGTATATATCTGTGTGGTTGACAGGTCACTATGACCCAGGAGCATCTGCACCACCCGCAGGTCAGCCCCGTGGTTGAGCAGGTGGGTCGCAAAGGCGTGGCGCAGGGTATGGGGCGATAACGGCTTGTTAATACCGGACTTTATCGCATACTCGCGCAAACGGTACCAGAATGCCTGGCGGGTCATCCCCCGCCCCCGACGGGTAATGAACAACTCCCCGGCCGTGCTTGCGCCCGCCAGCCCGGACCGCCCGCCTTCCACATAGCGCAGCAGCCAGTCCACGGCCTGCTCGCCCATCGGCACCAGACGCTCCTTGCTGCCCTTGCCGACCAGGCGCACCACCCCCTGGCGCAGATCGATCCGGTCCGTCGTCAGACCGACGAGCTCGGAGACGCGCAGGCCGCAGGCATACAACAGCTCAAGCATGGCGCGATCGCGCAACCCGATGGGATCCCCGTCATCCGGTGCATTCAGCAATTCCTCCACCTCGGCCTCGCTCAGGGAGGCCGGCAGCGGACGGCCGGTACGCGGGGTATCAATACGCACGCTCGGGTCTTCCTGCATGCGCCCTTCCCTCACCTGGTAGCGGTAAAAGCGCCGCAGCGATGACAACAGGCGGGCACTGGTTCTCGGCTTCGCCCCGCGCGTCACACGCACGGAAAGATACTCCAGCAAATCGGCCCGCCGTGCCTCCAGCAGTGACTTGCCCCGCCCTCGCAACCAGCGTGCCAGCCCGGCAAGATCATTGCGATAGGCCGCCAGCGTGTTGCCGCTCAGGCCACGCTCCATCCACAACGCATCGACAAAGCGCTCGATCTCCTGCAGTGCGGAGTCGGGCGTCTCATCCGTGCCGGATCCTGCACCCATGGCGGTCACGCGCCGGCGGCACGGGAAATTGCACACCTGATGCAAGCGGAAGTGTCAGTCCTGTTCAATGCCGAACCCCGCAGCTGCACGATTGTCTCTGACCGGTACCTGCCGGTGCGAACATGACGACCATACGGGCGGGTTCGCGAGCACTAGCACAAAAGATCCGCCTAACCTTCGGAGCGCGTCTTGCCGATCAGCTCACCGATGGTATCCATGGGCAATGGAAATACGATTGTGGAGCTTCTGTCGCCGGCGACTTCCGTCAGGGTTTGCAGGTAGCGCAGCTGCAGGGACTGCGGTGCCTGGTTCAGGGTGCGCGCCGCCTGGACAAGTTTTTCGGCGGCCTGCATTTCACCTTCCGCGTGAATGACCTTGGCGCGACGTTCACGCTCGGCCTCGGCCTGGCGGGCGATGGCACGCACCATGCTTTCGTCGATATCGACATGCTTGATCTCGACATTGGCCACCTTGATACCCCAGGCGTCGGTCTGCGCATCCAGTATTGCCTGGATATCGCGGTTGAGTTTTTCACGCTCCGCCAGCATGTCGTCGAGTTCATGCTGGCCGAGCACCGAGCGCAGGGTCGTTTGGGCCAGCTGACTGGTGGCAGAGAGGTAGTCCTCGACCTGGATAATCGACTTCTCCGGATCGATGACGCGGAAATAGAGCACCGCATTGACCTTGACCGAGACATTGTCACGGGAAATCACATCCTGGCTGGGGACGTCCATGACCACGGTGCGCAGGTCGACCCGGACCATCTGCTGGATGACCGGGATGACGATGATGAGTCCGGGACCCTTGACCTTCCAGAACCGTCCCAGTGTAAAGATCACGCCGCGCTCATACTCCCGCAGGATGCGGAAGGTGTAGAGCAACAGGGCGACGATAACTATCAGCCCGACAAAAAAACCCGGTATGGCCATCTCATGTCTCCTGGTCGATTGGTTGAACCTGCAGTACCAGGCCGTCTATCGCTACGACTTCCACACGCTCGCCGTGTTTCAGGGGAACCGTGGATTCGGCCCACCATATTTCTCCGTGGATGCGAATGCGACCCTTGCCCTCGAAATCGTTCAGCACTTCGCCCCTTGCATGCAGCAGTTCCTCCTGTCCGCTGACAACGGGACGCCGCCGCGCCTTGATCGCCGCACCCACGACGAACAGGAAGAATCCGGCGCTCATCAGCGAGAGCGTCAGAATCAGGGGCAGGGAGACGCCATAACCGGTGGCTTCCTGGTCAAACAGGATGATGGAGCCGATAACGAATGCAATAACCCCGCCGAAACCCAGCGCACCGAAGCTCGGAATAAAGGCCTCGGCCAGCATGAAAATAATGCCCAGCGACAACAGGGCGAGACCGGCATAATTGACCGGCAGGATCTGGAAGGCATACAGCGCCAGTAACAGACTGATGGCCCCGGCGACGCCCGGCAACACGAACCCGGGGTTGGCGAACTCGAAAAACAGGCCATAGATGCCGATCAGCATCAGCACATAGGCCACGTTCGGGTCCGTAATCACGGCAAGCAGGCGCGTGCGCCAGTCGGGCCCCACCTCCCTGAGCTGCAGGCCCCGTGTCTCCAGCGTCCGGTTCAGTCCGGAGACATTGACGCTGCGACCGTCCATTTGCACCAGCAACGCCGGGATATCCGGCGCCATCACATCGATGACACCCGCCGCCAGGGCTTCTTCAGCAGGCAGGCTGGCGGCCTCGCGCACGGCAAGTTCCGCCCACTCGATATTGCGTCCGCGCAATTGCGCGAGACTGCGGATATAGGCGACAGCGTCATTGACACGCTTGCGTTCCATGGCATCCTGGCCGCCCTCGCGCTCGCCGCCCCCCCCTGTTGCCTTCTCCTTGTCCATCAGATCCTTCGGATCCGGAACCCCGCCGATCTCGACCGGTGTCGCCGCACCAAGATTGGTGCCCGGCGCCATGGCCGCCACGTGACTGGCGTAAAGTATGTAAGTACCGGCACTGGCGGCACGCGCACCGCCCGGATAGACGAACGTCGCGACCGGCACGGGCGAGACGAGGATGTACTGGATAATGTCGCGCATCGCGGTGTCCAGCCCGCCCGGTGTATCCATGCGCAGAATGACCAGCGCGGCCGCCTCCTCCTGCGCCCGCGCCAGCCCCCGGCGAATATAATCTGCCGTGGCCGGCCCGATGGGACCCTGCACGTCCAGCACCAGCGCAATCCGTTCGTCGGCCGCCGTATACCGGACGCACGTTAGCATGCATACTGCAAGCAGCAGCCATGCAACCCATGGGAAACGAATGGCCGGCAATTGACTCATGTCAGCTTTACATTAGCATAAACAGTAATGAACAGACACGGCGACAGCCCGCCCGGGACCGGGCCGGTTCCGAACATCGACAGTCTGCTGGATACCATCCGCAACCTGGTGGGCGAGGTCCATCCGAAATGGAAAAACCTGCGCTTCACTCCGGACATACACCTGGAACGTGACCTGGGGCTCGACAGCCTTGCGCGCATGGAGCTGCGCACGCGAATCGAACAGGACCTGGGCATCCGTCTTGACGAAAAGGCCGCAATCAGCGCCACCACACCGAACGCCCTGTTGCGGGTGCTGCTTGAAGCGTCGAACAACAGTCCGCCGGCTGCTGACGACCGGCTCCGCAGAGGTGAAAATAAACCGGCCAGCGAGTTGTTAATGGGCCCGTTCGGCGCCGACGGGGAAAGCAGCTATACACCAGGCACCCGCGGCCCGGCCGACTGGCTGTATGCACTCTATACCTGGCCGGTATTCCTGATCATCGGGGCGCTTTCCTGGATCCTGGTCGTGCTCACGCCCACGGCCCGCGGGCGGCACAAGCTGGCGCACTACTGTGCCCGCCTGTTCTTCCTGTGCACATTTACACCGTTCAGGGTAACGGGCACGGAATATCTGCATCACGACCGTCCCCAGATTCTGGTTGCCAACCATGCCAGCTACCTCGACGGTTTCATTGTGACAGCCGCGCTGAATGTACCGTTTCACTTCATCGTCAAGGGCGAACTGGCACGGATCCTACATATCCGGGTAATGCTGCAGCGCTTTGGCGTGGAGTTCGTTGACCGCTTCAATGCCAACAAGGGCACTGGTGTCGTGCACCGCATTGCCGAGAAGGCGAAGAGCGGTCAGTCGATCGTATTCTTCCCTGAAGGCACTTTTACCACCTTTCCGGGGCTGCAGCCGTTTCGCATGGGCGCCTTCGTCACGGCCGCCATGGCGGGCGTGCCCCTGGTTCCGGTCGCCATTCGCGGCTCCCGCAGCATTGTGCGCGGGACCGACTGGTTCCCGCACCGCGGCCGTATCGAGGTCACGGTACGGCCGTCCATCATGCCCGGCGCCTCAGGCTGGCAGGCCGCGCTGGCGCTGCGCGACGCCGCGCGCATGGAAATCAGCCGCTATTGCGGAGAGCCTGACCTGGTCGAGCAGGACGTCGGGCCAGATGTAAAATCAGGGAACGATTAATTCGATGGTACCGCTGATCGTCACCTGGATGTCGCTTTCGCCACCCTCAACGGCCACGGGCGATGCGGCCTCCATGGAGGCCGCCGCCATCCTGGCCTGGTAGACGATCGGGGGACGTTGTGCTGCGGTGCCGATGTTGATATCCACGATACGGTAGCCGTTTGCCTGCAACTTGTCCCCCACAATACCGGCACGCTCCCTGAATGCGTCCAGTGCCGTAGTAATGAGGCGGTTTTCCACCGCCGTGCGTTTTTCATCGGAAACCGTGAAGTTCATGGACTTGAGCTGCAGTTTCTCCTGCAACCTGCCGGACAGGCGACTCAGCCCCACCATGTCCCTGCTCTCCAGCATCAATTCCTGCTGGGCGCGCCAGCCCTTCATGACATTGTCACGCCGCACCGGCCAGGTCTGGTAACTGCCGGTACTGACCTTGACGTTCTCGAACTCCTTTGCCACGGCGAGCGCCCACGCCATTTCCCCGTTGATCCTGTCGGCGAGCGTGCCGGCATCCTTCATCTCGCCATAGGTGCTCAGGGTAACATGCATGGTGTCGTTGCTGACCGGCTCTGAGCGTTCCGCCTGCAGTCGTACCTGGTTGTAGCGCAACGGCGTATCGGCCCGCACGCTCACCGTCCCGCAAACCATGCACAGCAGCGCCACGACAATGCAGCGCATCATGCCGGGCCGCCCTGCGCACCGGCCTGCCCGGCAATCTGCCGGCGGACCTCGTCCATATCCAGTTCAGCGATTTTTTCGATAATCGTCGTCAAGGCGGCCGGCGGCAATGCACCGGGCCGGGAGTACACTATGATCTGTTCGCGAAACACCATCAGTGTCGGGATGGAACGGATATGGAAGTGACCGGCCAGTTCCTGCTGTTCCTCGGTATTTACCTTGGCGAATACCATCCCGGGATGCTGCTCCGACATGGATTCGAAGACCGGTGCGAACTGCCGGCAGGGACCGCACCAGGATGCCCAGAAATCCACCAGCACAATGTCGCTCCCGTCAATCGTAGCCTGAAAATTATCCCTGGTAAGTTCAACTGTCGCCATAACTGTGTTGTCCCGCAGAATCCCGTTCCCGATTATACAGGCCGCACGCCAGTCCGGCATGACGGATATCGGGGCGGGCTCAGGTGTCGGAGCGGCGGCGCCGGGGCTGGTTTTCACTCTCGTAGGTCATATCCAGTTCGATACGGTCACGCCCGAGCCGCTTGGCGCGGTACAGGGCCTTGTCGGCACGCTCGATAAATGCACTGGCCGACTCGCCGGGTTTGTAAAGCGAGACGCCGGCCGAGAATGTCGGGACGTTCGCCATGACGCCATTGGTTTGCCAGCGCGTCTCGGATGCGCGCTTCTTGACCTTGTTGAGTGCCCGTACGGCGCCGTCGGCATCCGTATTCGGCAGCAGTACGGCGAACTCCTCGCCGCCGTAACGCGCCACCATGTCATGGTGGCGGAAGATGGAAAGGATGTTCTTCGAATAAACGCGCAGCACCTCGTCTCCGGCCGCATGACCGTACTTGTCATTCACATCCTTGAAATGATCGAGATCGATCAGGACGAAGGACATGGGAAAACCATAGCGCTGGACACGGGCCACCTCGTCCTCCAGACGGCGCATGAAGGCCCGCCGGTTCGGCAGGCCGGTCAACTCGTCCGTCAGGCTGAGAAGCCTGACACGCGTGAGTTCGTCACTCATTTCACGGCTGTCGGATTCGATCAGTTGCAGGTAGTGGTGGGTACTGTCCAGCTTGTCCGCCAGCTCGTTATGCCCTTTCATCAGCTTTTCGATTTCGCGAATGACGGTCCAGCGCAGATTCTCGATCTCGTTCATGTCACTGGCCTGGCGGAGTTCGGTCAACACCACGTCCAGGATGACACCGAACTCCTCGTTCTGGGAAATCGTCTCGAGCACCTGCTGGCCGAGGATGGACTGGACCTTTTCGATATCCTCGCGACGGGCCTCCAGCTCACTGCGGTTGAGTGCCTGCAGGTCCTGACCCGCGGGCAATTCCGCATCCGCTTCGAGGACGTCTCCGGCCTCCGGTTCCTGCACTTCCGGTTCCGGGACAACCGCCCCGGATTCCGCCCCCGGCCGTTCCGCTTCGAACGCCGCTTCCGGTGCCGCCGGTGATGCGGCGGGCCCCGGCTCCGCAGTCAGCGGTTCAGCGGCCGGCACCGGTGCTGCAGGCGGAATTGTTACCGCTGCCGGAATGGTCTCAATGCCGAATGCCGCCAGTAGCGGGCTGATGGCGCCGACCATCACATCGGACTCCAGGGCGCTGGCGTCCCGGATGTGTTCACCGCACTGGTCGATGAACCCGTTCAGGGTTTTCAGTTCGGTGGATGTCAGCGGGGGTTGCAGGCGAGCCTGCAACAGTCTGATCTGGAAATAATCGCTGGAACCGGGTGTGAAATGGGCCAGAAAGGACTCCAGCAGAACGTTCACAAAACCGGCATAGGCCATTTCCGCCTTCAGGTGGCTGGAGGCGATATCATCCAGCATGTCCTCAACCTGCCGGTAAATAATGCTGCCGGCGGGACTGCCACGGAGAGAATCCAGCAGGCGCAGCAACTTGCGTACACCGCTGGGATCAATCTCCTCCGGTCTGTCTGTACCCGCCGCCATAACAACTCCTGCGCATCCCTGCGCCGCTTGTAGGACATTCCCTATCCAAAGTGATTATTCTTGATGCCGCTCTCCCCGGGATCTACTCAAAAGACACCGGAGAAAATGTTATTTCTTATTTAAACAATCAATTACGATCATTATCGCGACAAGACATGAACTGAAACGCCGGTCAACAAAGTCGGCATCCGGTTTACCTGGCCCCGTCGCCGTCAAAAAGGTGGGTTTACCTGTGGTGTTATCGACATCACCTGCGAACAACAACCCCACAAAACGTCACATATTTGACGTTGAAAAGTGTATCAATAATCGCCGGCTGGTTGGTAGTGGTACTTAGGTACTAAACAGCAGAAAGGCCGGCAAAGCCGGCCTTTCCGGTAACGCTGGCGGCTGTCGGTAGGCCTATTGATCCAGCGCGTCGAAAATCGCGTCCCGGATTTCCTCCACCTGGCCGATGCCGTTGATCTTGACATACCGGGGCGCGCCCTCGCCACCCGCTGCCGCCCATCTGGAGTAATATTCGATCAGGGGTTCGGTCTGGTCATGATAGACGCTGAGACGCTCGCGCACGGTTTCTTCCTGGTCATCGTCGCGCTGGATCAGCGGCTCGCCCGTCACGTCGTCCCTGCCCTTTTCCCTCGGCGGATTGAACACGAGGTGGTAGGTGCGCCCGGATGCAAGATGAACGCGCCGGCCGCTCATGCGCTTGATGATTTCAGCGTCATCCACGTCGATTTCGACAACCGCATCGATCGTAACGCCCTTGTCCTTCAACGCATCGGCCTGGGCGAGCGTGCGCGGAAAGCCGTCGAACAGGTAGCCGTTTGCGCAGTCCGGAGCCTGGATACGCTCCTCCACCAGACCCATGATGATGTTGTCCGAGACCAGGCCGCCGGCATCCATGACCTTTTTGGCCTCCACCCCCAGCGGCGTACCGGCCTTGACCGCCGCACGCAGCATGTCGCCGGTCGAAATCTGGGGTATGTTATACCGTTCTTTGATGAAGTTGGCCTGGGTGCCCTTACCGGCGCCCGGTCCGCCCAACAGGATAACCCGCATAGTCGCTCTCCTTAATAAATGTACCCCTGAAGTGGCGGGTATTATCCCTACCTGACCGGATAATAGCCACATAGCGGAATATATGGGGGGATGCGGCAGATTTATGGATCTCGGTCCGCCGCACGAATTCCGGTACTGACAGCATGTGGAATACACCCGGGCACGAACATCAGCATTCCGTGCGGACCGTCACTGCCGACCGCCGGGATCGCGGACCCGGATGAGCCGCAGCGGCTACTCCGGGTAGTTGCCGGCCACATCCACCTGGTCATGCCCTGCCTGCAGTTCCCGCAGGTTTTCCAGCGCGCTGGCCAGGCCCGGTTTCAGGCGCAGGGCCTCGGAGAATTGCAAAACGGCCTCGTCCCGCTTGCCCTGCTTTTTCATGATTATGCCGAGGGCGTTATGCGCCCGGTATTGATCGGGATTGATCCGCAGGACCTCCCGGCAGTGCGCCAGGGCTTCAACCAGCCGGCCCTGTCTGATCAGCAGGTCCACCAGCTTGACCAGGGCCTGCTCATCGTCGGGCTTGAGCTGCAGCGCCGCGTTATAGTGCCGCAGCGCGGCAGTGTCATCGCCCTTTTTCGCCAGCAGGTTGGCCAGCGCGGTGTGCACACGAAAATCATCGGGCTTCAGGATTAGCTCGGCCTCACAATGTCTGATGGCCTCGTCCGTTTTCCCCTGCATCCCCAGCACCATCGCCAGCTTCCGGTGCACGCCGGGCATGCCCGGCGCCAGATCCAGCATCTGGTGGAGATAGGCAACTGTCTCGTCGAGTTTGCCCAGAAACAGTGAATCCGTGGCCAGCTTGTCATAGAGCATGGGACTCGGACCCAGAATCTCCAGCGCCTGTCTGAATGCGTTGTAGGCTTCCCCGGTCTTGCCGGCCCATTCAAGTACCAGTCCCAGCTTCGCAAATGTGTGGCCCTCGGCCAGGGGATCAAGGCCGGCGACCACCGCTTCGTTGACGGCCTCAATACGAGCCTCGCCCCAGGCGGCATCGGGGATGGCAATGCCCTGGTCGACCAGTTGATCCAGCAGCGCCAGGCCCAGGAGTCGGTATCCTTCCCTGTTTGCATGCACATGATCGACGAAATATTCCTTGCCAAAGACGGCATGCTCGTATTTGTCCAGGTAGGCCCTGCGAATGATGGCGGGAAAGTCCACCAGCGGCACATTTTCGGATGCCGCCACCATGGCGAGAACCTGCTGCATGGGCACCAGGATACGCAGGGGAGCGATATCCTCCTCGACGGCCTGCCTGAATGCCTGCTCCGCCTCATTGTAGCGTTTCAGCCGGAACAGGGCGCGTCCGATCCTGTAATGCAGTTCCGCATAGCGGTCATCAATGGACAGCGCCTGGCGATACAGCGCCAGTGCCCCGGTGACGTTACCGGCCTCATCCAGCCCCGCGGCACGTTGATACAATGCCTGCCAGTCCTTGCGGTCCTGTTCGTCCAGACCCTTCCTGTGTTCGCTCTTGAATGGCGACATGTCCTTGAGGTTGATTGCCGGCTTGATAAAGATGATCCCCGCGTCGGCGCTGCGCGCGATCCTGACCATGCGCCGCATTTCAAGACCGTAGTGGGTAATGATTTGCTGTTTCAGCGCCTCATCGCGATGATAGCTCTGCGGGCCGATCGTGTGATTGAGAATCTCGTCCACTTCGCCACTCATCCTGTAGCGTGCCTTCGCCTGCTCGAAGGAATCGGGCTGCACGGCATCAATCATCTTTTTCATTGCGGTGTAGACCCGCGTCCCGCTCAGCGTCGCATTGAGATTGAGGACCCATGCGGGAAGCTCGGCCAGGGCTGCGTAGGATCGACGCTCGAGGAATTCGTTCTGGCCGGAATAGACGATAAACAGGTCCGGCTGATACTGCGCGAGTTCAGTCATCAGCTTCGCCACACGGTAACTGGCGAAGCTGACGCCGCCGGCGTTGACAACCTCCCACTCGCGCGCCGGATCGGCGGCCTTCAGGTAAGCGCGCAACCAGCCGCAGAACGATACCGCGTCGTCGTAAGGCCGGCCGTATGTGGTGGACCCCCCCATGCAGAAGATGCGATAGCTGTGCGGGCCCTTTTCTCTGGGAAACTCCTGATAGTTGAACAGGCCGCGCTTGTTGTTGGCAGTCCTGAGAATGGGCGTACCATCCGCCCGGGTATCTTCAACGAACTGGGGAATATTCTCGGCGAATCCGACCAGTGGATCTTCGGTCAGCAGCAGGGGCTGGACGCCGATTGCCGCCAGGACGAATTCCGCGGCCGCGAAAAACGCGGTAACGATGATGATCGAAAACAGCGTGTTTTTGACGAACATACCCGCTCACCCGTCATACGCAAACCACCTGATAACAATCAATACAAGTATCCAGCCTGCATTATCGGCCGCATGCCGCCTGTCCCGTTTATGATCAATGATCCGCGCGTTCAATTCAACTGGATACGCTGCCCCCAGGGCACCTTCCCACGGCCCTTCACCAGCCAGATCACCGGATAGCGCGGCTCCTGCCCGGGAAACTCGCCCTCGGCATCGGTGAAATACACCAGCAGGTCTGGCTTCCGGTCTGCCGCATCGATCCAGTCGAAAACCGGCGTAAAGCGGGTCCCGCCACCGCCCCGGATGTTGGACGGCAGCGCAAATTCCTCCCAGGGTTCGTAGATCCACGGCCCATCGGCCGACAGCACGGCATCGCAGGCCAGCAGCGTAATTCGCGCCCGTACCTGTCCCTTGATGGCATCGATTTCGGTGACGAATTCACGCATCTCCTGCAGCCTGATCGACCCGCTGGTATCGAGCGCGACCACGACATCGGCCTGGGAGCTTCGCAGCGTCGGAAAGATGGCCGCACCCTCGCGCCGGGAAGGCCGCAGGTAGCTGTAGTCATCCCGGCTGACCGCTGTCATGTACCGTGCCAGCAACATGCGCCAGGGTAACTGCGGCTGCAACAGATGATCGACCAGCCGCCGTAGCGAGCCGCCGAGTTTGCCGGCCTGCAGGGCCTGTTGCGCGGCTCCGGCCAGCCGCTGGCGCCACTGGATGGACAGCTGTTCTTTTTCCGTTTCGCCGAGCGGCTCCGGTGGCGGGACCCTCGCGGCCCCCGCGCCACTGCCCCCACCGGCCTCGTCCGCCGCGGGTTGCGCCTGATCCCCGGAGCCTTCCGATGCCCCTTCCGCACGGGACTCCTTGCCGTAAAGATGCTGGTCGTGCGGCTGCTGCTCCTCGTTTTCCTTGATATAGGGATAGATCTCCTCGGCCATCATTCCTTCATAACCCAGGTTGTAAAGCGCCCCCGGTACGGCCGTCATGCCCTCCTTGATCAGGATCGGGTTGATCGCAAGATCGCAGGCCACATCCCAGCGCTCCCTGCTGCGGTGCCCGCGCCGCGCGAAATGGGACAGCGCGCAGTGCAGGGCCTCGTGCGCCAGCGCAAACTGCGTCTGTTCAAGCGACAGGCTGTCGATGTAGTCCGGGTTGTAATAAAACGACCGGGCATCGGTGCCGATGGTCGCGCACCAGGCGGGGTCGGCGGCCTTCATCGGCATGCGCAGTACCAGCGCGCCGAGAAACGGCCGGTCCAGGATCAGCCGGGTTCGCGCGGCGGAGAGCTTGGTTTCGATTTCATCACTCATGGCGAAGTCCGGAAAAATAATTCACCGCAAAGACGCAAAGGACGCAAAGAAAATAAATTTCCACTCTCCGAACGTGTTCAGCACATCTGGTAATTGAGTCTTACGAAAATGAGTGACAAATGTGATCTGTATCCGACGTCATTCCCGCGAAAGCGGGAATCCAGGTCGTTTCGACATTCCCTGGATTCCGGTTCATGCTCGCGAGGCTCGCTTGATCGGAATTATGTTAATAGATTTCATTCAGTCAGGCAGGCATCAATAGTTGTCATTGCGATCTTTGCGCCTTTGCGGTGAAAAGCGTTGCGCAGCAATACAACACATTCCCTTGATGAGTGCCTGGAGGCACAGCTCGGTGGGTTACGGCACACGCGGTGTGCCTGACCCACCCTACATCTGCATGGTATCCCGGCTGCAGGCAGTCTGCGCATCATCGTATTGTTCCTTTATCCATCCTGTGGTTTTTACCATGATTTGATTTGCTCTGCGTCCTCCGCGTCTCTGCGGCGAATACATATTTCAGGACTCGTACAGCATCACGTCCGCGACGATGTTCGCCCACTTCGAGAACTGCGGCACGCTGAAGATATCCTGCCCTATGGCGCGGTACATGTCGGAAACCAGCATCACGCCCATTTCCCGCTGCGGGAAGGTCCCCGCATAGTCCAGGATATGACCGAGGACATCCTGTGCGGCTGCCTCGCGCTGTGCACGAATCGCGCGACCGACCAGCGCGGCGGCAACGGCATACTGCAAATCGCTTTCTTTCGGCACCTTGACCTTCTCGCCGCGCACGATGGCATCGATATCCGGCAGCTGGTCGAGGTTCTCGACGAAGGCGGACAATTCGATACCGGCGGCCGGTCCGACACAGGCCTGCAGGGAACCGGTCAGCAGATCCCGCAGATCCCCGAATTTCTGCAGGGCGCGGTGCGCAAATTCCCAGGAACGGGGGGACGGAAATGCCACCGGGTTGTGTGCCGGGTCAAATTCGAACAGCAACTCGGGGCGAAACCGCAGGAACGCAATCAGGCGCTCGTCGATACCGTTGGCATAGGCCCAGAGCACCCAGTCATCCAGGTTGACATCCACATCGAAGTGCGAGAAGCGGTTGGCCAGTGGCGCGGGCATGGTGTAGGTCACGCCGCGGTCGCCCTGGCGGTTACCGGCGGCGAAGATCGCCCAGCCATCCGGTATTTCATAGGCACCCAGCCTGCGATCCAGGATCAACTGGTAGGCCGCCGCTGATACGCTGGGCGGCACCGAGGTGATCTCATCCAGAAACAGGATGCCCTGCGGCCCGTGACGCCCGCTATCCGGCAGCATGGCTGGCACCGCCCATTCCACCTGGCCGCCTACCCGGAAGGGGATGCCACGCAGATCGCTGGGCTCCATCTGGGACAGGCGGATATCGATGACAGGCATGCCGTGATGTGCGGCAACCTGCGCCACCATTTGTGACTTGCCGACCCCCGGCGGCCCCCAGAGCATGACCGGGGTGTGCTGGCCGTGGACGGCGGCCTGAAATTCCCGTTCCAGGACGATCAGTAATTGGGCAGGACGCATGGATTATTTCCGGAATTATTGAAAGGTTATAAGCACAAAGCGAGGGTTGCATCTTACTGAGTCCGAAATGAAAAATCACGGCTCCGGCCGGGCTGCTCCATACCGGTGCATCGCCGCACAAGTGGTGGCCCGGCAAATGCGCAACGCCGGATTACCCGCGCTTCCAGCGGGTCCTGCCGACCATTTGTCAGTGGGAGCCCAACATTTTCTTGACGCCCGATCAGGCTCGGTACGGCATCTGAACAGTGAAGAACCGGGACTTTTGAACTGCGTGCCGTCAAGTATACTGTGCACTGAACTGCATCCACGACTTGCTGTCGCATCAATGACCACCCGACCGGACGTCGCTGTCACAACCGGTCGGGCGTGATATCCAATCCTTAATTGAAATTCAGATATGTTGAGCATGTACCGCCGATTACCTGCCATCCTTCTGTGCTGCGCCCTGATTACGCTGGCCGCAGGCTGCGGAATCCCGGGTATTAGCGCCAAACACGACGTGGAGGCGGCATCACCGTCGGCACCGCATCAGGTCGAACTGTTTTTCGTCACCGATCGGGCACCGGATAGCGATGGCGGCCGGCATTTCGGAAATGTGCGGGGTGATATCAGCTATGGCGTCTCGCAGATCGGGATTCCACCCAACCACGTGATGGGCCGTCACGAGGAACCATCCCTGCTCAAGCTCGAAACCTCGCCCGACGATCAGAAGCACATCATAATCCGCGATGTACACACACTGTCCCGGAATGAATTCCTCGACCGCATCATCCGGGCTGTCGAGGCATCGCAGGACAGCAAATTGATGGTCTTCGTGCATGGCTATAACGAGGAATTTCCGGATACGAACCGCGTGGTCGGGCAATTCGCCAGCGACCTGAAGTTTGCCGGCCCCGTGATACTGTTCAGCTGGCCGTCCCAGGGCAGCCTGACCGGCTATACCGTGGACGAAACCAATGCGGAATGGGCACAGGTGCACTTTGTGGAACTGATGGCGATGCTCCTGGAACGCGTCCCGGCACAGAACATCTACCTGGTCGGACACAGCATGGGCAACCGCATCATCGGACGCGGCATGCCGGCGCTGGCAAGCGACCGCCTGGAGAGCGACCTGCTGCCGTTTCGCGAAATCATCATGATCGCGCCGGACATCGACGCCGAGGTATTCCGCGGGGACATGGCGCCGCGCCTGGCCCGCACCGGCATACACGTAACCCTGTATGCCTCCTCCAACGACCGTGCCCTGATGGCATCGAAGGCCTTCCACGGCTACCCGCGTGCCGGTGAATCCGGAGAGGGGCTGGTCGTTGTGGGCGGGGTGGAAACCATCGACGCCAGCGATGCCTCCGGCGGACTGCTCGGCCACTCCTACTTCGCCGAGGACCGCCGCATCATGGAAGACATCTTCGCCCTGTTGCAAACCGGACAGCGTGCCGACCAGCGCTTCGGCCTCGAATCCATGGACAGCGACCAGGGTCGCTACTGGACATTTCGGAAATAACCGTCGCGGCGCAGCGGCGCCACCCGACCTGTCCGCCGGTACGTCAGGTAGTCCCCGATGATCAGGGCATGGTCGAAGACCGGTTCGGGGCACTGTGCCGGCTCGAACAGTTCCAGATGCCGGGCGTCGTCCGCCGCGCCCGGCGTGCCGCCGGCCGCGGCGATATACACCGCGCTGACCGTATGGCCGCGCGGGTCCCGGTCGGGATGTGAATAAACACCCAGCAACACGCTCAGCGTCACGTCCAGGGAGGTTTCTTCCCTGGCCTCGCGGATGGCGGCGGCTTCCACGGTCTCGCCGACATCGACGAAGCCGCCCGGCAGCGCCCAGCCATGCGGCGGATGTTTGCGTTCAATGAGTACAATGGGTCGCGCCGGTCGATCCGTCATCTCGATGATGATATCGACGGTCAGCAGGGGAGTGACGGGTCTGCTCATCCGGGACTACTGTTGTTTGAACCGGCGTATCATGCGGCGGGTGTGTTTGTCGGGCCGGTGTGCCATCAGGTTCGCACCCTGCCCCTCCAGTTTGCGTTGCCGGTACAGTGCACGGCGCGCACTGGCGCTGGCCTCCGACTCGGTATACAGACCGCGAGCCTCCACGGCCGGGCGGCGCTGCAGCACGAGTTTCTCCACCGTAATGTCAAACCGGTAGCACCCCTTCCGGATAGTAAGCCGGTCACCGGCCGCGATCCGGTGCGCTGGCTTGATCCGGCTGCGGTTGAGGTGAACCTTGCCGCCGCTGACAGCCTGCGTTGCCAGCGCCCGGGTCTTGTAGAAGCGCGCGGCCCAGAGCCACTTGTCGATGCGCATGGTATCCGCCTGTTCCTCCTGTGAGCTCATGGCCTTTTATTCTCGCGCAGTGACACAATGACGCCAAGTCATTGAATCGTCCGGAATTGGTCGCACATTCCTCTGTACAGCAGAACCAGTCAGCCGCCGGGGCATCCACAACATTTGTTATTCACCGCAAAGGCGCAAGGAACGCAAAGATTTTCCGGTAAAGACCCTTTATCAGTCATTGCGTCCTTCGCGTCTTTGCGGTGAATCATTTTGAAGCGGCGAACCCCTGCCCCATGGCGCATTACGCTGTGCTACGCCTGGCCGGATGGCTTGCCGGCGGCGAACCCGTCCTGTTGCTGCAGGATATGGCCGGCGCGCGCGGCATCGAGAAAATGCGCATACGGCAGGGCACCATTGATGCGGTGCCGTTCGCTGAAGAATACCGTGGGTGTGGCGCGAACATCGTACTTGCCCGCTGCGGCCAGATACAGCTGCAGATTGTCCTCGTAGCGCCGGTCGCGCCAGACACGCCGGATGATCGCCTCCGGTACGTCGCAGTCCCGCGCCAGTCCGGTCAGCACGGCGGTGTCGCCGATATTCAGGCCCTCAACAAAAAAGGCCTCGAACAGCCGCCGGTGCAGTTTGTAGAAAACCCCGGACCCGGCCTCCTTGGCCGCCTCCGCCAGCAGCAGGGCTTTGTGTGAATTGGCGGTATAGTCGTGCGCCCGCAGCGTGACGCCCTCTTCTGCGCTGAGCCGCGCCAGGTTGTCCATCAACTGGCGCCAGTGCGCGTTGCTGTAGCCGAGTTCGGCAACGGTCCTGCCTTCCGGCGGGGTTTCCGGGTGAATCTCGATCAGGCACCAGTTGATCCTGAGGTCATAGATATCGCGCAGCCGGTCAAGGCGCAGATCGCCGATATAGCAGAACGGACAGATATAGTCTGAAAAGACAGTGGCCAGCAGGACCGGTTTTTCTGAGGAGGCCATTTGTATCTCCTCTGCCAGGGCATCTCACATCCGGCAAGCCCTGCAATAACATCAGAATCCTGTTCAGAATCCTGTGCCTCACCGCAAAGGCGCAAAGCGCGCGAAGGATTGTCCGGCAATTCCAGGATTTTTTTGCGTCCCTGGCGTCTTTGCGGTGAATGCCTGTTAGTCAGGGTTTCCCGGCGTGGTCATCTCCTGCAGTAAATCGTTCAAGCGGCCGACGAATGCCGCCGGGTCCTCCAGCTGGCCGCCCTCACTCAGCATGGCCTGATCCAGCAGAATGCTGGACCAGTTCGCGAACCGGTCGTCATCGGTTTCCTCCCTGAGGCGGCTGACCAGCGGATGCAGGGGATTGATTTCCAGCGTCGGCTTCGTGGCCGGGACGTTATGCCCGGCCTGTTTCAGCATGCGCTGCATATGCACCGCCATGTCATGCTCGCCCATGACCAGGCAGGACGGCGAGTCGGTCAGACGCTGGCTGACACGCACGCCGCTGACACGTTCCCCGAGAACATCCTGCATGCGCTTCACCAGGTCTGCATACTCACCCTCTATTTGCTTCGCGGCTTTCTTCTCTTCGGCATCCGCCAGCTTGTCGAGATCCAGCTCGCCCTTGGCGACCGAGACCAGCGGCTTGCCCTCGTACTCGGACAAGTGAGAAACCAGCCATTCATCCACGCGGTCGGAAAGCAGCAGCACTTCAATGCCCTTGCGGCGGAAGATCTGCAGGTGCGGGCTGTGCCTGGCCGCGGCGAAGCTGTCGGCGGTAATATAGTAGATATTCTCCTGCCCTTCCTGCATGTCTTCGACATAGTCGTCAAGCGAAACCGTCTGTTCCTCCGTGTCGCTTCGTGTCGTGGCAAAGCGCAGCAATCTGGCGATTTGATCGCGGTTGGCGATATCCTCGCCCGGCCCCTCCTTCATGACCCTGCCGAACTGCTGCCAGAATCTGGCGTAATCCTCCGGTGCGTCCTTCACCATGCCTTCCAGCATTCCCAGCACCTTCTTTACCGAACCGGCACGGATGGTATCGATCAACCTGTTGTGCTGCAGGATCTCGCGCGAGACGTTCAGCGGGAGATCGTCGGAATCGACCAGCCCGCGGACGAAACGCAGGTAATACGGCATGAGCTGCTCGGCATCGTCCATGATGAAGACCCGATTGACATACAGCTTGATACCGTGCCGGCTGTCCCGGTCGTAGAGATCGAACGGCGCACGCCCCGGAATATAGAACAGTGACTTGTAGGACTGGTTGCCTTCCACGTGACTGTGCACCCAGCACATCGGGTCCTCGAAGTCGTGGGCGACATGCTTGTAGAACTCCCGGTATTCTTCCTCGGTGATCTCGCTGCGTGGCCGTGTCCACAGGGCGGAGGCCTTGTTGACGACCTCGAATTCATCCTGTTTCTCCTTGTCCCCTTCCACCTGCATCTCGATGGACAGCGGGATATGGTCCGAATACTTGTGGATGATGCTGCGCAGCCGGAAGCCCTCGAGAAACTCGTCCTCGTCGTTGCGCAGGTGCAGCACAACCTCGGTACCGCGCGCAGCCTTATCAACGGTCTCCAGGGTATAGCTCCCGTCGCCCGTGGAAATCCAGCGCACGCCCTGTTCGGCCGGCAGACCGGCGCGGCGGGTGGTCAACGTCACCTTGTCGGCAACAATGAACGCGGAATAAAAACCGACGCCGAACTGGCCGATAAGCCGGGCATCCTTGGCCTGATCACCGGTAAGAGCCTCGAAAAACTGGCGGGTACCCGAACGGGCGATCGTACCGATATTCTCAACCACCTCGTCACGGGTCATGCCGATGCCGGTATCCGTCACGGTCACGGTACGGGCCTGCTTGTCGTAATCGACCCGGATACCCAGACCGGTATCGCCTTCATACAGACCGTCATTGCCCAGCGCCTCGAAGCGCAGCTTGTCACAGGCGTCCGAGGCGTTGGAAATCAGTTCGCGCAGAAAGATTTCCTTGTTGGAGTACAGAGAATGAATCATGAGGTGTAGCAGCTGCTTCACCTCGGCCTGGAATTCGAGGGTTTCCTTCTGGGTGTCGATGCTCATGCGTGGGCGATCCTCTGTCTTCTGGGTAACAGGTCCGAAGATGGGGGTGCCGGCCGGATTTTCAAGGCGGGGTCCAGGTAACCTTCGTGCCGCAGCAGCCACTGCTTGCGCGCGAGTTGCTCGCCCCCCGTACTGCCGGCATAGCCGCCGATGCCGTGCGCGCCGATCACTCGATGGCAGGGCACGAGAATCGGAAGCGGGTTATGGCGGCAGGCATTGCCTACCGCGCGCGCGCCGCTGTCCAGCCGGGCTGCCAGTTGCCCGTAGGTTTGCACCTGCCCTGCCGGGATCCGGCACAGGGCCGTCCGGACCCTGTCCTGAAAGGGTGTGCCTGCCGTTTCAAGCGGCACGCTGAAGCGGGTACGGGGGTTCCGGAACCAGGCCCGGAGTTCGCGTTCCACCTGCCGTGCCAGCAGCCCGTATCCCCGCTTCAGGGGAACGGCCGCCGGCAGGTAATCCAGCGCGCAGACGCACCCGTTGCCGAGACGGATGCCCAGCCTTCCCAGCGGGGAATGCATGACAACGGCATAATCGATGTCAGGTTGTTTCACTAGTGAGCCTCCTCTCCCCCTGTGTACTTGCATCCCTGCGTTCCGGGACGTACGTCCATCCCTGGCAGCGCTTCGCTCCCGGCATCCCTGCCTCACGCGATGTACGTCCATCCCTGGAAGCGCATCGCTCCCGGCATCCCTGCCTCACGCGATGTACGTCCATCCCTGGA
>Ga0210096_1000099_pt1 | contig 39367 bp, 38 predicted proteins | sample China_Galinas_PW_4_FD_184864 | JGI IMG/M metagenome (GOLD analysis project Ga0210096, IMG submission 184864) | Wetland microbial communities from San Francisco Bay, California, USA, that impact long-term carbon sequestration - China_Galinas_PWA_D2... | ecosystem: Environmental > Aquatic > Marine...
CCTGATGGCGGTCGCCTGGTCCGGCAGCCGGCTGGGCAGTGCGGCCACCCGGGTCACGGTGCGCGACCCGGTCGTGGTCATGGTCTCCCTGCCGCGCTTTCTCTCCGTCGGCGACCAGAGTCGCGCCAGCCTGCTGCTGACCAACCTGGACGGCCCGGAGGGCGATTATCGGGTCTCCTGGAAGGCATCGGGGGCCTTGAAGATCGGGGAGGGTCCCTCCGAAGCGCGGCTCGCGCTGGGCTCCGGCGTGAGGGAGACCCTGAGTCTGCCCCTGGAGGCGGTCTCCGCGGGGCCCGGTGATGTCACAGTGCGCCTGCGAGGGCCGAGCGAGCTGGAGCTGAGCCACAGACTCGCGTTGGATGTGCGCGAGCCCTTTCTGCCCGAGACCCACCGCCGCCTCTCCCGGCTGGGCAGTGGCAAGACGGTCACCCTGGGCTCGGGCTTGACCGAGGGACTGCGTCCCGACAGCCTGTCCGGGGTGATGAGTGCGAGTCCCGACCCGGACCTGGACGTGCCCGGCCTGCTCAAGCAGCTGGACCTCTATCCATACGGGTGCCTGGAGCAGGTCACCAGCCGGGCCTTCCCTCTGCTTCATCTGGATCGGCTTGCCGCTCGCTGGGGCTACCAGAGCCGGGCTCCGGTGGCCGAGCGCCTGGCCGATGCGGTGGCGCGGATCCTGGACAACCAGCTGGCGAACGGGGCCTTCGCCCTGTGGGGGCCGGGCGGACAGGAGGAGTCCTGGCTCTCGGTCTACGCCCTGGACTTTCTCCAGCGGGCGCGCGAGGCGGGGGTGGTGGTACCGGACTTCGCCTGGAGCCGGGGCCTCGACTGGCTGCGCCGCCAGGTGGAGTATCCGGAGCCCGCGAATGCCGAGCAGCTGGCCACCCAGGCCTATGCCCTCTATGTGCTGGCCCGTGCGGGCGAGGCCCATCCCGAGACCGCCCGTTATCTTCTGGACCAGGTCGGCAGCGACCTGCCGAGCGCTCTGGCGGCCGCCCAGATCGGTGGCGCCCTGGCCCTGATGGGCGATCTGGGTCGCTCCGGCCAAGCCTTCGCCCTGGCCGGGCGCATCGAGCGAGCTTCCGGGCTGCGCGATTACGGCAGCCCGCTGCGCGATCTGGCCGGCCGGGTCCTGCTCGAGGCCGAGGCCACCGGGGATGAGAGGGGGCTTGCCGAAGGAGTCCGATCCCTGGCCGAGGACATGGCCGCAGACCACTGGCTGTCCACTCAGGAGCAGGCCTGGCTGGTGCGCGCCGCCAATGCGGTCAGCGGCGAGGGCAAGCCGTTGCAGCTGTCGGTCCAGGGTGTTGCCCTGCCCGAGCGCCACGAGCCGCTGGTGCTGCGCCCGGCCGCCGCCGGGCTGGTCAAGGGGATGGCGCTCGGCAACCTGGGCACCGAGCCGGTCTGGCTGAGCGAGACGGTCACCGGGACGCCTGCCGAAGCACCCGCGCCGCTGCTCGCCGGGCTCGGCATCGGACGCGCCCTCTATACACTGAGCGGGGAGCCTGTCTCCGCGGACCATGTGGTCCAGGGCAGTCTGCTGGTCGCGGTGCTCCAAGGCGAGGCCGAGAAAGGGACCGACGGTCAGGCCGTCAGGCATCAGCTGCTGATTGTCGATCCTCTCCCTGCGGGCCTGGAGATCGAGAACCCCGATCTGGCTCACGCCCGCTCGGCGAGCGATCTGGATTGGCTGGGCGAGCTCAGTGACACCCTGTACACCGAGGCGCTGGACGATCGCTTCGTTGCGGCTCTGGATCTCGACGACACCAAGCGGACCTACCGGGTGGCCTACCTGGTCCGGGCGGTCTCCCCCGGCCGCTACCGCAAGCCCGGCCCGGAGGTGGAGGACATGTACAAGCCCCGTTACCGCGCCAGGGGCGAGGCGGGATGGATGACCGTTTCCGGCGACGAGTGAAAACGGCCGGCCGTAGGTCGGGCTGCCGCTGTTTGGCAACCCGACATTCCAATGCCGGCGTGCATGGCGAAGTCCGCACGTTGGGCGGGCGCCGTTTGCCAACCCGGCAGATCCGATACTGGGAAGTTTCGTGAGAGGCAAGGAATACCGCGCCGCGAGCGCGCAGGTCGGGTTGCCGACCAGCGGCAGCCCAACCTACCGTTTTCTTGTTTGGGCGCTCCTCGCGGTCGTTGTGCTCTATGCCGCCGCCCTGGCTCTGGATCGCCGGTTTCCGCCCCCCTTTGGCCAAGGCCTCGATTACTCCCCGGAGGTCCTGGGCCGGGAAGGGAAGCGGCTTCGCCTCTTCACCACCGCCGAGGGCTTCTGGCGCCTGCCTTCGGCTGAGATCGCTTTGGACAGCCGCTATCTGGCCATGCTGCTGGCCTACGAGGACCACCGCTTCTACGGCCATGGAGGGGTGGACTTCCTGGCGCTCGGTCGTGCCCTCGGCCAGGCGCTCGGCCAGGGTCGCTTCGTCTCCGGGGCCTCGACCCTGACCATGCAGACCGTGCGGCTGCTGGAGCCCCGGGAGCGTACCCTCGGCGCCAAGCTCACGGAGATGGCCCGGGCCTGGCAGCTGGAGCGTCGCCTGGACAAGGCCTTCATCCTCGCGCTCTATCTCGACCTGGCCCCTTACGGCGGTAATCTGCAAGGGGTGCGCGCCGCCAGTCTCTTCTATTTCGGCAAGGAGCCCGAGCGCCTGTCCACGGCGGAGGCGGCCTTGCTGGTGGCCCTGCCCCAGTCACCCGAGACCCGCCGGCCTGACCGCTTTCCGGAGCGGGCTCGGCGAGCGCGTGACGCGGTGCTGGCGCGCATGGTCGGGGCGGGGGCGATCGGCGAGACCGACGCGGCGCTGGCCCGAGCCCAGCCGGTACCTCGCCTGCGCCGGGCGGCCCCTTTTCTGGCCCCTCAGCTGACCGACGAGGTCAGGTGTCTCGTCCCCCACTCCCGCCGGGTCCGGACCACCCTGGACACGGACCTGCAGCAGCGTCTGGAAGAGCGGCTGCGCGGCATCCAGTCCACCCTGGCGCCCGGGCTCACTCTGGCCGTTCTGGCGGTGGACAGCCACTCGGCGGAGATCCGTGCCTATCTGGCCTCGGGCGATTACTTCGGCGAGGATTTCCCTGGGAAGGTGGATATGGTGCAGGCGGTGCGCTCGCCCGGCTCGACACTCAAGCCGTTCATCTACGGCCTGGGGTTCGACCAGGGCATCATCCACCCCCAGACCCTGATCGCGGATCGTCCCGGCCCGGTCAGCGGCTATGCGCCCCAGAATTTCGACGGACTCTACCGCGGAGAGATGCGGGTGCGCGACGCCCTGGCGACCTCGCGCAATCTGCCTGCCGTCCAGGTACTGGATCGGATAGGCCCGGTGCGATTCGCCGGGCGTCTGCAGGCAGCGGGCGTTCGCCTTCGCCTACCCGACGACGTGGAGCGCCCGGGCCTGCCGATTGCGCTCGGCGGGGTCGGCGTCACCCTCCAGGATCTGGTCACCCTGTATGCGGCCATCGCCGAGGGTGGCCGGGCCAGGCCCCTGCGTCTGCTGCAAGACCAGCCCGGGCAGGCACCGACCCGGCTGGTCTCTCCGGCCTCTGCCTGGTACCTGACCGACATCCTCTCGGCGTCCCCGCTGCCGCCGGGCCATGGCCGCCGTGCCGACCCGGTGGCCTTCAAGACAGGCACCTCCTACGGATTTCGCGACGCCTGGGCCTTGGGGTTCGGGGCCGACTACACGGTCGGGGTTTGGGTCGGCCGCCCGGACAACGGCTACACACCGAGGCTTTCGGGCCGGACCGCTGCCGTGCCGGTGCTGTTGGAGGTCTTCGATCTGCTCGGCGCGTCCGGGGTGCATGCGCTGCTCAAGGTACGCCCGCCCGGTGTGCTGCTCGCATCCACCAGCGAGCTGCCCCCCGCGTTGCGCCACTTCGACCGTATTGCCCGCCGCGGCGGTCCCCGGTCCGCACCGCGTTCCGGCGGGCCGAGCATCGGGTACCCGCCCGAGGGCAGCCTGGTCGAGGTGGGGGAGGATGGATCGGTGCGGGTGGAGGCTCGCGGCGGCGATCTGCCCTATCACTGGCTGGTTGATGGTCGCTATACGGCCATCTCGGCACGGGAGCGGCACCTGGCCTGGCGCCCGCGCCGCGAGGGACCAGCGACCGTGTCGGTGGTGGATGCCAAGGGCCGCTCGGCGCGGGTGCATTTCTCGGTTCAGAGTGCCGACGGGTTGGAGCGAAAAAGGGTACGAACGAGCGGAAGCGGATAACCGGGGACGTGCGTCTCCGGCGGTCATGTATGCTCCGGGATGGCGGGGGGTTGTATCGCAGGATCGTGACGTCTGACCCCTGGACTTGTCTTGGGTCCCGCACGAAGGTCTACTGAGGTATCTTGGCAAGCTCGCGCAGTTTCGGACAAGCTCGCGGGAGTACACGGACATCCATCCGCCACGACAAGATGGCACCGCATGTCTCCCCAATAAAGTGCGTCCCCGGAGGGCGAATGCGACAGCCGGGGATCGTGTAATCCCTTCGGTGCTGGCAACGGAGAAGGGGCGCGGTTGCTGTCCGCAAGACGATCCAAATCTGATATGGGAGGGAAGTGTGATGCCCCAAGAAAAAGGGCTTGTCGAGTTTGAGCTGGAAGACGGGAGCAGCGTCGTCTTCGAGACGGATGCCGGGTTGGCCGCGGGGCCGAAACGGATCGCAAGAGATGGGGCGAAAGAGCCCGAGAAGGCCAGCGAGAAATTCGAGGCTGTCGCCAAGCGTATCCGGCCCGCGGCCCAGCTGGTGCTGGATGCCCTGCGCGAGCTCAATACCCCGAAGGAGATCTCCCTGGAGTTCGGCCTCAAGTTCAGCGCAAAGACCGGCGTGATCGTCGCCAGCGCCGACAGCGAGGTGAGCTTCAAGGTCAACGTCAAGTGGGTCAATCCGGGTTGAGCCGTCTCTACGATCAGCTGCCGGTTCGGGTCCTCCATCACGAGGTATCCCTTGATCCCGGTGCGGACAGGGAGCCGATCGCCGGCCAGGTGGTTGGAAGCGGGATCCTCTTGAGCGCCACCCATCTGCTGACCTGCGCGCACGTGGTAGCGGTCGCTCTCGGGATCCCGGAGGACCAGGAAGAGATGCCCGGGGACTGGGTCCCCCTGGACCTGCCGCTGTGCGGCTACGCGCCGGGTGCGCGTCTCGCTGAAGTCGTCGGCTGGTATCCCTTGAAGACGAAGGCCAGTGCCGGGAGCGACCTGGAGGATGTCGCACTCTTGAAGCTGCGCGAGCCGATCGAGGATTGGGCTCCCGATCCCCTTTGGAGCGGCTGGCAGGAAGGCGACTACTACAACAAGCCTTTTCTCGCCCGTGGATTTGGAAAGCCGGAGGGCTCCTCGGAGACCGGGGTCTGTCTCGGTGTGACCGACCGTGGCTGGATCGAGCTCAGGCCCGGGCAGAAGGAGATCGGAGAGGGCTACAGTGGCGGTCCGGTCTTCGACCCGGCGACTGCCGAGATCATCGGCATGTTGGTGGCCTACTACCCGCGCGAGCGCATCACCTATCTGATCCCCACCCGCCGCCTTCTCCAGGGGGTGCCTAGGTGGCTGGTCCAGGCCGAGCCGTTGGAGTCGCTGCTTGGCAAGACGGTCGACCGTGAGGAGCAGATCGGCCAGCTGCAGAAGAGAAAGGTTCTGGCCGACGGAGATTCATCCGCGCCTCCGGACAACGAGTGTGTGGTGTTCGAATGCTGCGTGCACGATGAGCCAGCGTTCTTCGCTCAGCAGGTGATACTCGCGCCCTTCTTCTACCGCAATCGGCGCCCGTCTGTTTCCCTTCGGGGCCTGACGCCGGTCGTCGTGGATCCCAAGCAGACCGGCGTCGTCGGGTTCAGCACGGCGTTGGGTGACGCAGTGGGGGGTGATGTCGCCGGATGGCTCGCCCAGGGCACGCATCTCAAGGTCGTCTACGTGGAGACCCGGCTCGGGTGGGAGAGCCGGGCGGTGATTCGCGGGATCAGGGACTATCTCGACGGCTTCGCCCGCCGCAGCCCGCAGCAGCGCCTCGTGGTGCTGGTGGGATGCCGTGTCGACGGAGGCAAGAGCCTGGCTCGCTGGCTCTATCGCCATTGGGCGCTATTCGGGGGGCTGAGAGAACGCATCCTGCTCCTCGATCCGCTGCGGCCCTTCGGCACGGATCGTTTGGTGACCTGGGCGGATACGCTTCCTACAACCTACAGCCAGGAGTTCCACATGGACAAGATCAAGCAGGCCTTCATTGAATTGCTTCCGGAGAACGAGAAAAGGCCTTACGAGAGTCTTGCGCAGGGCATAGTCGATACACTCGCGGCCCATCGCCGCCATTCCCGCCGGGCTTCCGTGGAGAGGTCCCTATGAGCGTCCAAGGCTACTACCACGGCCAGGGCCGGCAACGGACGAAAGAAGAGAAGAAGAAGCACCCTCTCCCGATCGTCGATCCGGGGGCGCTGGCGGAGCCCTCCGGCTATCTCGCAAGTGCCGAGCTGTCTGCAGCGGTGGATGTGGCGCTCACCCTGGGCATGCCGCTGCTGCTGACGGGAGAGCCGGGCCTCGGCAAGTCTCGCCTGGCCCACAGCATCGCCTGGGAGCTGGGCCTGGGCGAGCCGCTGGTGTTTCCGGTGAAGTCCGATACCCAGGGTCGTGACCTCTTCTACAGCTTCGATACCGTCGGGCGCTTTCATGCTGCCCAGACCCAGGGCGCCCAGTCCGATCCCCGGCTGTTCCTGAGCTTCACCGCCTTGGGCAAGGCGATCCTGGTGGCCAAGGACCGCGACGAGCGGATGGACGCCTTGGGTCCCGCGCTGGCCCGTATCGACCACCCGGGCACGGGCGCCAAGCGGGTGGTGCTGATCGACGAGATCGACAAGGCCCCCAGGGACGTTCCCAACGACATCCTCAACGAGATCGAGCGCCTCAGCTTCCATGTTCCGGAGCTCGACACGCTGGACGAGCTCGCGGGTGCCCGCTTCTCGCTTGCCGAAGGAGAGAATCCGAATCGCCCGATCGTGGTGATCACCAGCAACTCCGAGAAGGGGCTGCCGGATCCCTTCCTGCGCCGTTGCGTCTACCACCATCTGCGGATGCCGAAATACCTGCGCGACGAGCAGGATCCGGAGTATCTGGTCACAGTGGAGGACATAGTTTCCAGGCGCCTCGGCGAGCGTTTTGGCGATAAAGGCGGCAGTCTGATGAGCGACGCCATAGCGCTTTTTCGGCATTTGCGGGAGCAGCCGCTGGGCTACAGGCCCTCTCTGGCGGAGCTGTTGAACTGGCTGGATCTGCTGCTGCCCAGGTCGTCGGAACGAGGCCAGGGCGTCCCGCAGCGCTTGCGTGATCTCGACCGTGCCCGGTGCTACGATGGGATTACCAAGTGTCTGCTGAAGAATGAGAAGGCCCAGGTGGGCGTCGAGGCGGTCCTCGATGCCTGGTTCGAGGCCCAGGCCTGACCGACCTCGGCCGATGAGCCAGGCGCAGCAGACGCCATCGGGCGATGCTGAATCCTGCCGCAGCTGGCTCGGAGCACTGGATGGGCTGGACGGGAGACTGCGTGCCGGCCATTTTGCCCATTCCCCGGATCGCTGGCTCAACGTCCAGGATCTGCTCACTCGGTTGCGAGAGCAGGGCCGGCTTCCGCGAGATCCCAAGGCGCTCTGCAGCTACCTTGCGCCCTTGTTCTGCCGGACACCGGATGAGCAGGAGCGCTTCGGCCCGATCTTTCGCGACTGGTGGCGCGAGGTTCATCCCGAGCGAACGGGCGAGCTCGAATCAGACGAGAAAGAAGAACCATCGGGGCGGGGGACTGGACGGCGTATCCCCCTGGTCGCCTTCTGGCCCTACCTCGCCTCTCTTGTGGCGATCGCCATCGCCGCATCCCTCACCTGGTGGGTGCTGACGCTCCCACCGCCGCCACCGCCACCGCCACCACCACCACCGCCACCGCCACCTCCTTGCCAAGGAAAAGTGTGTCCCAGCTCGAAGGGTCCCCAGGAGGCTCTTCCCCTGGGGCCCATCCCACCCCGCACCCCCGACGAGCCTCCGGTCCTGACCGAGGAGCGCCGCCGTCTGCTGGATCTGGCTGCCTGGGGTGCACCCTGGCTGCCGGTGGGTCTGCTGCTGGCCTGGGCCTTCTGGCGACGAGGACGGCGCCAGGTGGTCCTTGACCGGCGGCTGGACGATCCGGCGCGGCCCCTGGCGGCAATCACCCTCAAGGGGCGAAAGGACGATCTGTTCGACGGCCCGGAGGTGCGGGCCGCTCTGCGCCGCCTGCATGCGCCCGCCTACTCTCTGAGTCGGCGGCTCCATGCCGGGCGCACCGTGGAGCGCACCGTTCGCCGGGCAGGGCTGTTCGACCCGGTGTTCCGGGAGCAGGCGAGGGTGCCGGAGGTGCTGGTTTGGGTGGACGTCCGGCACGGGGCCGACTCGCTCTGGGGGCTGGCCGCCACCCTGGTGAAGCGACTGCGCGAGAGCGATCTCGTCGTCCGCCATTATCGCTCGCACGGCGATCCGGGCCGGGTCTACGACGAGGATCTCCGGGTCTGGACGTCCGTGCCGGAGCTGGCGTCCCGCCACCTGGGAGCGCGCTTGCTGGTGGTGGGCGACTGCGAGCTGTTTCTCGACGCCTGGACAGGGGAGCCGTTGGAATGGACCCAAGCCCTGGATGCCTGGCCCCAGCGATGGCTCTTGGCCGCGGCCCCGGAGCCGGCGCGCCGAGAGCGTCCCCTGCTGGAGACCGGCCTGCTGCTCGCGCCCATGACCAGCGAGGGCCTGGCCGCGCTGGGGACTATGGCGGAGCCATCGCCCAAGGCACCGCTCGGCTGGCGCGAGCGACCCCTGCCGCCGCTGCTGGACCCGATCGAGCGCTGGCGCTCGGCGATGGCTCCCGGTGCAAGGGAGCGCTCGGAGCTGTTCAGGGTGCTCGATCGCTACCTGGGGGCGGACGGCATGGCCCTGCTCGCCGCGGTCGCCGGCTACCCCCAGCTTCACTGGGGTCTGACGCGCGCCCTGGACATCAGCCTCTGGCCGGACGGCGATCCTGCCGCGCGCGAGCGACGCCTGCTGCGTCTCTCGCGTCTTCCCTGGGCTCGCGGTGGCTGGCTGCCGGACTGGCTGCGCCTGGAGCTGCTGCTCCGGCAGTCACTGCAAGAGCGCGGGCGCATCGAGCGGCTCTACCGGGAGATCTTCGAGCAGGTGGCCGAGCGGGGCGCGGACCGCATCGAGCTGCCCGTGCGTCTCGACCGAAGGCCCGGGCCGATCCGCCGGCTGAGAGACCTGCTGCGTGCGAGCCCGCCAGTCAGCGCCGCTCGCGACCACATCTTCGCGAGCCTGGTCTACGGCGGCCTGCCCAGCCGTCTGGCCTTCCTGTTGCCCCGCCCCGCCGCGCAGCTGCTGCTGCGTGCGGGCCTGCTGGGCGGGGCGAGTGCCTTGCTGCTGGTCCTGACCACAGCCCTGATGCTCTTTCTTGCCGTTCAGGCCCTATGGCAGCATAGTGGGGGAGCCTATCTCGAGCAGCTGCTCTTCGTAGAGCAGCGCCAGGCCTTTGCTGGCTATCGGGTGGAGATAGAGTCGACTCCGGACACCGCCCGCTTGGCGGACCGGCTCGCCACCCTGCTTCGCCGCGATTACGGACTCACCAGGGTCGATGCCATCCGGCCGGATGCCAATCCTAAGGAGGCCACCTCGAAGGGTTCGGACGGAAAGCCGCCGGTGCCGGAGAGTCGCTTTCCTACGGCGACTATTACCTACCGAGCGTCCGAGAGGGCATTTGCCGAGCGTCTGAGGGATCGGTTGGGCTATATCGGCTACGGCCTGCCTGTGAGCTTGCGGTTGGCGGGAGACTCGAAGCCCGGACTCCGAGTCAGGCTGGAGACCACGGACCAGCCACAGGCACTACCGAGCCAGCGAGACCCCTTGCGCGTCCCCTTCGATCGGAAACGCTGGAAGGAGATAGTGGGGAAGCTGGTCAAAGGGGACGGCCCCGTGTCACTCGATGTCGGCGCCCCTTTCATCGAGCCAGACATGGTGGACCTCCCCGGCGGGACCTTCGAGATGGGCTGCGTGAGCGGTGTGAGGTGCTCCGAGGACGAGAAGCCTGTTCACAAGGTGCGTATCGCGCCCTTCGCCATCGGCCGCTACGAGGTCACCTTCGAGGAGTACGACCGCTTTGCCGAGGCGAAGGGGCGGGAGAAGCCCGACGATCGAGGATGGGGCCGCGGCCGCCGGCCGGTGATCTATGTGAGCTGGAAGGATGCGACCGCCTATGCCGAGTGGCTCTCCGAGCAGACCGGCGAGGCCTACCGGCTGCCCACCGAGGCGGAGTGGGAGTACGCGGCCCGCGCAGGCAGCCGGACCCCCTTCAGTACCGGCGACTGCATCCATACCGACCAGGCGAACTACGACGGCAACTACGACTTCAATGGTTGTGGCGCCAAGACCGGCATCTACCGACAGCAGACCCTGCCAGTGGACGAGCTACCGCCAAACCCCTTCGGACTGAGCCACATGCACGGCAACGTCTGGGAGTGGACCCAGGACTGCTGGTACGGCGATTACCAGCGGGCGCCGAACAACGGTAGCGCCTGGGAGGAGCAGGCCGGCGGCAACTGTACCCGGCGCGTGGCTCGCGGCGGCGGCTGGATCATCAATCCGGAGAACCTCCGGTCTGCCTTCCGCTTCAGGGACACCACCGATGGCGCCTTCTACAGCCTGGGTTTCCGTCTCGCCAGGACAAAATGAACCTTTTGTCTTTGCGCTTTGAACCTTTGATCTCTTGCGCCCGGCAAAGCCGCTTGGATCTCTACGGGAGGTAGCCTTTGGCAGCTCGATCAGACAACACACCCAAGGCGGTCCAGGACTGCCATGATCTGCTGGCCTGGATCATCCCCCAGTTGGACAAGTTCCCGCGGGTCCGTCGTTACACCCTGGGCGAGCGCATCGAGACCGGGCTGCTGGAGGTGCTGGAGGCCCTGGTCGAGGCGGCCTATTCGCGCCAGAAGGTGGCACCGCTGGCCCGCGCCAATCGACGGCTGGACATAGTGAGACATCTTTGGCGCCTGGCCCACACCCTGGGTGCCGTCGCACCCAGGTCCTACGAGCACGGCGCGGGTCTGCTGGTGGCCCTGGGACGGCAGGTCGGTGGCTGGCAACGGGGCTGCTCCGCGTGAAGCGGCTGGGGGGTCTTTGGCCCCGGGTGACCGCGTTCGAGAATCTGCTCGCGGCCTATCGCAAGGCGCGCCGGGGCAAGTCGAGTCGCCCGGCGGTGGCGCGCTTCGGCCTCGATCTCGAGCGCAACCTGTTCGAGCTTCAGCGGCAGCTGCTGGATCACAGCTATCGTCCGGGTGGCTACCGGCTGTTCCAGATCTACGATCGCAAGCCTCGCACTATCGCCGCGGCGCCTTTTCGCGACCGCGTGGTCCACCATGCGTTGATGGATCCCATCGAGCCGCTGCTGGACCGGCGCCTGATTCACGACTGCTACGCCTGCCGCAAGGGCAAGGGGGTGCATGCGGCGGTGCGGCGCTTCCAGGGATGGGCGCAGCGCTATCCCTATGCGCTCAAGATCGATGTGCAGGCCTATTTCCCCAGCATGGACCACGCTCTGCTGAAGCGGAAGCTGCGTCGGATGATCAAGGACCCAGACCTGCTCTGGCTGTTCGACCTGCTGATCGATAGTGCGCCTCCGAGTCTTGAAGGCCCGAGACCCTTTCCGGGGGATGATCTGGTCGACCTGATGGAGCAGCGGGGCGGGCTTCCTATCGGCAATCTGACGAGCCAGTTCTTCGGCAACCTTTTTCTCAACGACCTCGACCACTTCGTCCAACAGCACCTCGGGATCACTGCGTATCTGCGCTATGTGGACGACATGGTGCTACTGCATCGGGACAAACGGCGGTTGTGGGAGGCCCGGGACGCAATCGACGGGTTTCTCCAGCGCGAGCGCCTCCGCCTTCATCCCCGCAAGGTCTTGTTGACGCGGGTGGGCGAAGGGCTTGATCTGCTCGGTTACCGGGTCTTTCCCCAGCACATTCTGCTTCGGCGGGACAACGGCTACCGTTTCCGCCGGCGCTTGCGGGGGCTCGCACGCAGCTACGGTCGTGGGGACATTGACCTAAAGGATGTCGGCACCTCGGTCGCCGCCTGGCTCGGACATACCCGCCACGCCCAGAGCCGACGACTATGCGCGAAGGTGCTGGGCTCGGTATGCTTCGTGCGGGGTGCGGTCCAAGATGTCGACCCGGCGCGTGGCTCGCGGCGGCGGCTGGAACAACAAACCGGAGAACCTCCGGTCTGCCAACCGCAACAGGAACACCACCGATGACGCCAACAACAACCTGGGTTTCCGTCTCGCCAGTACGCCCGCCCACATCGCCGGAGCCGTCGGGCTCAAGGGCTCGACGGGCGTGCATGCGGGTGTCCATGGACCCTGCTCCAGTGCTTCGAACGGAAGCTCGGGGCCGAAGAGAGGGGCAGGGAGGCCGGCGTCCCGGGGCTGGTAGGCCTGGCCGAAGGCCCCGGGCGCGACTTTTGGCGCTGCTCCTATGGGTCTGGCTGCTCCCGCTTGGCTCCGCCGAGGCGGATGGCCCGCCCTGCGTTGACCGGCCCGATGAGGGACCGGAGTGGGTCTTCATCCCGGCAGGCCGCTATTCCATGGGATCGCCGGGATCCGAGAAGGGCCGCAGCGCCGACGAGGGACCACAGCACCTGGTGAACATCGTCCGGCCCTTCGCGCTGATGCGCTGCGAGGTCACCGTCGGCGCCTTCCGGCTGTTCGCGGAACAGACCCTCTACAAGACCGATGCGGAGCGGTCGGGGAAGGGCTGCGGCACCTGGGATTCGTCCAAAGGGAGTTGGGCGCGAGTGGCGGGCACCAGCTGGCGAAATCCCCGATTTCCCGGGGTGGATCAGCAGGACAATCACCCGGTGGTTTGCGTGAGCTGGAACGATGCCAGCGCCTTCGCGGCCTGGCTGTCGCTTCAGACCGGCCAGGCGTATCGCCTGCCCACCGAGGCGGAGTGGGAGTATGCCGCAAGAGCTGGGTCGAGCGGCGCTCGCTATTGGGACGGCAAGGCCAGCCCGTGCGATTTCGCCAACGGCGCGGACAGGGCCCTGCGAGACCATTCGCCGGTTCGCGATGTCGTTAAGGGCTGGAGCTTCCTCGATTGCTCGGACGGCTATCCATTCACGGCCCCTGTGGGCAGCTACAAGCCCAATGACTTCGGACTGGATGACATGCTCGGGAACGTCTGGGAGTGGACGCAGGATTGCTGGCATGGAGACTACACGGGGGCGCCGAACGACGGCACAGCCTGGCAGGAGCAGGACGGCGGCGACTGTACCCGGCGCGTGGCTCGCGGCGGCGGCTGGATCGTCGAACCGGAGCTCCTCCGGTCTGCCAACCGCAGCAGGCTCCCCTCCGATGTCGCCAGCAGGTTCCTGGGTTTCCGTCTCGCCAGGACTCTTTGACCCTTTTCACTTTGGTCTTTGGCTCTTTGATGGGCATGGGTTCTCGATTCAAATCAGCGGAGCCCAGCCCAGTCTCGATCGGCCCGAACGCGGGTACGCCGGCCTCGCTCAGGACTGGGCCTCGGAATCGCCGTCGTTCGAGGAGGCACTGCGTGGGTCCATCTCCAGCGACACCGCCGAGGTACGGCTCATGGGAATGAATCTCTCCTGCTCCTCGACGGGAGGGCCGCGACGCACCAGCAGGCGATCCTGAAAGCGGGATGCGTCGCTCTGCGTTCCAGATGGCCGTTCTGGGATCGACCTTGCCGTTCCAGGGGGGCGGCTGGTGCCGGAGGCGGGATGTGTCTGGCGTGTTAGTCTTTCAAAGGACGTGCGAAAGGCGGAGCCGGGTATCATGGCTGAAGTGAATATCACACCTCATCGTTGGAGCCGCAGGGAATACGACCGGATGGTCGAGAGCGGTGTGTTTGCTCCAGGCGCGCGCTTGGAGCTTCTGGATGGAGAGATCGTCGATATGACGCCACAAGGCAGTGCGCATGCGACCGTTACCCAGCTCGTGGAGGAGGCGCTCAGGGCGGCTTTTGGACCGGGATTCAGCGTCCGCGTGCAGATGCCCCTGGCGATCGACGACAGCTCTGAGCCCGAGCCGGATGTGGCTGTGGTAAAAGGCTCGCCGCGGGATTACCTCCAGGATCACCCGGACAGCGCGATGCTGGTCGTGGAGGTAGCGGATTCGACGCTCTCGCACGATCGCGAGCGAAAGAAGCATGTCTACGCCAGAAACGCCATCCCGGAGTACTGGATCGTGGACGTCGGCGCGGGCCGCGTCGAGGTGTATCGCTATCCGGCAGGCGATGATTACGCCAGCAAGGCGACCTGCACGCGGGGCGACCGTATCCAGCCGCTGGCCGCACGGGGTGTGGCCGTCGCGGTCGGCGATATCCTGCCCTGACGGGCCTGGGCTCCCGCATGTCGTCGAGGATCGAATCGCGCAATGCCTCTTTCTGTGCTGACGCAGCGATGACAGCGCGCTCCGCTGCGCCGAGGTGGTCCCTGTCAGCCACCCGTGGGGATTGGTGGGATCATCGACGCGTGCATCGACTGCCTCACCAGGGCAAAGAAAGTTATAAATTACTTATAGTCGTAAAATAGTATTTATTATCAATAAGTTATATCTTGACTCCGATGCATTCTGGTTGACCCGCGGGTGAGCGTCTGGTATAAAGACCCGGCTCCGCGACGCGACGATTAGCATAGGTTCGCGCGGCCCGGCAGGGTCGATGCGGGGATACGAATTGCGAACTTAGGCCAGGAGTTGAAAATGAAGAAGATCGTTACAGTCGTCGCAGCCGTGGTCGTGGCCGGCTCTGCCAGCTCCGTTCTGGCGGCCACCGGTGAAGAGACCTACAACACCTATTGTCACGTATGCCATGCCACGGGTGTGGCCAATGCTCCCAAGCTTGACGATGCCGCTGCCTGGGCGCCGCGCATTGCGCAGGGGATGGACGTGCTGCTGCAGTCGGCCATCAACGGCAAGAACGCCATGCCGCCCCGCGGTACCTGCATGAGCTGCAGCGATGACGACCTGAAGGCCGCCATCGAGTACATGACCAGCCAAAGCCAGTAGTACCAGGGCTGCGGCTCTCCCAGATCGGCGCGGTCGGCCGCGCCGATCCTCCTCCCCACCCCATCCGCAGTAGGACTTCCCATGAACAAGTGGATTCTTCCTCTATCGATTGCCCTGGCCGTATCCGCTGGAATGGCCCTGGCTGCCGGAAATGCCGAAGCGGAGCCGGCCAAAGCTGCTGTCTGCGCCGGTTGCCACGGCCAAGACGGCAACAGCGTCAACCCTGCATGGCCCAAGCTGGCGGGCCAGCATGAGTCCTACATCGTTGCCCAGCTCAAGGCACTGAAGGCCGGCAAGACCCGCACCGATCCCTTGATGAGCGCCCAGGCGGCAACCCTGAGCGAGCAGGATATGACGGAGCTGGCCGCCTATTACTCGAGCCAGACCCGCAGCCTCGGGACCACCGCCCCCGAGAAGCTCGAGAAGGGTGAGAAGCTGTATCGCGGCGGCAATCCCGCCTCTGGCGTGGCTGCCTGCATCGGCTGCCATGGCCCGGCCGGCTCAGGCAATCCCTCTGCCGGGTTCCCGTCACTCGCCGGCCAGCACGCCACCTACGTGATCAAGGCGTTGAACGATTTCAAGGATAGCAAACGTACGACGGACCCGAATCACATGATGCGCGATGTTGCCGGCAAGATGTCGGCCAACGAGATCGCCGCCGTGGCCCAGTATGTCCAGGGGCTGCGCGCACGCTGAGACCAGAGTCGAGCGCGATCGCTCAAAGGCGGCTCCGGCCGCCTTTTTCTGTGGCCTTGTTGAGAAGCAGTCGGCGAGCTCCGCTCGCGATTGGCGGTCGGAAGTGAAGCGGTTATGGGTTATGCTGATGCTTTGTCTGCACCGCTCTTTGTACCCAGCCCGATAGGAGTGATGATGAGACGCTTGATCTCGCTTTTTTCCGCCCTGCTGCTGGCGGCGCTTGCAATGGCCTGCGTGGCCTCCGAGTCCCATTACGAAGAAGGTGTCCAGTATCACGCGATCGAGCCCGCGCAGCCCGGCGGAGACGACGGCAAGATCCTGGTGACCGAGGTCTTCTGGTACGGCTGCCCCCACTGCAGCGAGCTGGAGCCCTTGCTGGAAGAGTGGCTGAAGACGCTGCCCGAGGACGTGGAGTTCGTGCGGGTGCCGGCGATGTTCGCGCGTCCCGACATCCAGCTGCATGCCCAGGCCTATTACGCCCTGGAGGCCATGGGCAAGATCGAAGATCTGCATCCGAAGATCTTCCACGCCATCCACGAAGAGCACAATCGGCTACGCACCGAGCAGGAGCTGGAGAGCTTCCTGGAGAAGCAGGGCGTGGATCTGGAGGCCTACCGCAAGGCGCGGGAGTCTTTCGCGGTCCAGACCCAGCTCAAGCGCGCCCGCTCCCTGGCCACCCGTTACGGCGTCCAAGGGGTACCGGCCATGATCGTGGATGGGGATTATCGGACCAGTCCTGGCGATGCGGGCGGCTACCCGGAGGCGCTGACCGTCACGGACTACCTCATCGGCAAGGTCCGCGCCGCCAAGGCCGGAAAATAGCGCCCCTCGATCCAGAGACCTTGGCATGAGCGTGGTACAGGCGGTAACCGAGGAAAGGCATTTGGGGCTCGACGCCATGCCGTGCGACAGCCTGCGGCTGATGAGCTACAACATTCAGGCGGGCGTGGACACCCAGTACTATCGCCACTACGTCACGCGCAGCTGGAAGCATGTACTGCCCCATCGCGAGCGCATGGAGAACCTGAACCGCATCGCCACGCTGCTGGCCGACTATGATTTGGTCGGCCTGCAGGAGGTCGACGCGGGTAGCCTGCGCAGCGGATTCCTCGATCAGACCGAGTATCTGGCCCACCGGGCCGGTTTCGCGCACTGGTACAAGCAGATCAACCGCAACCTGGGCAAGCTGGCCCAGCACAGCAACGGATTGCTCTCGCGGTTTCGTCCCGTTGCCGTCACCGACCACAAGCTGCCCGGGATGCCGGGCCGCGGCGCCATGGTCTGCGAGCTGGGGGAGGGAGCCCACAGGCTGGTGATCTGCATTGTCCACCTGGCCCTGGGGCGGCGCGCGCGTCAGAGGCAGCTCGATTTCGTCGCCCAGCTGGTAGATCCCTACGACTACGTGATCGTCATGGGGGACATGAACTGCCAGTGCCAGGCCCCCGAGATGCGCGAGTTCGTCGGCAATACGGGTTTGCGGGAGCCAACTTGCGAACAGAGCACCTTTCCCAGCTGGCGGCCCATGCGCACCATCGACCACATCCTGGTCTCCGCGTCCTTGAAGGTGAAGAATGCCCGGGTGCTCGATTATCCCCTCTCCGACCACCTTCCGATCAGCCTGGAGGTGGCTCTCCCGGAGGGGCTGGCTCTCAGCTACTAGCGCATCTGCCCTCGGCGGGTGAGCGAGCCGGTTATCGGTCTCCCGCCGTTACGGTCTGAGGCGCGGCCTCGCTAGACGTAGAAATAGGTCCAGTCTTCTCCCGTATCCCGGGCCAGACGCTTCATCAGCTCGGGCACCGGGACGGCCTCGTTGGGGAAGATGTTGCGGATCTCCACGGCGATCCGGGCAAAGCCCCCCGAGCGACGCCACGAGAGTCGGGATGCCGGGAATCTCTCGCCGCATCGCCCGCAGCTGAGCTGGCCGCCCGCTATTGTCACCGTCTCTTGCCAGCCTTCCAGCCGACCCCGGCAGGCCGGACAGCGCGGCGGAGCTGTATAGGGCCCTGTCATGAGCATCGGCTGCGCAAGTGGGCCGATCAAGGCCAGATGACAGAATTGGTCCCCACCGTCCGGCCTCGGCTCCAGCTCGACATGGGGCGAGCAGCCCATGAAGCTGATCAGCTCCAGGAAGCGCTCCCCCGCCAGGTAGCTGCCTCGGGCCGAGTCGATGGGCGAGCCTGCCAGCGCCAGATCGGTGAGGATGCCCAGCAATCCCTCGGTGGAGGCGGGCGCGGAGAACGGGTCGGCTGGGGCGAGAATGAGTCGGCCAGTATTCATGGCGGCAGATATTTTATACCCGTCGCACATGGATTCTCAGTCGCGATCCACGCCTCTTTGCTTTGCATCCTCGGCTCCGCAACAGGTATATCCATAGACCGCTCCTCCCGAAGACCTATGTGCGACGGGTATAGCAAGGGAGCTATTAAGTGCATGGGTGAAATGCTATAACATAGCAAATTTCCGGAATCGCTCTGGTGTCCGTAGCGACCCTCACCCAGCGGGTGAATCTCATATGCTTCCATATCGATCGGCGGCCCCATTACTTGCCAAGTGCACGGAGCGGTCAACTGCCGTTTTTAGGTTCAAGTCCGTCATTCTGTGCTGGGTCCTGCTGTGGTCGGCTCCGGTGTTCAGCGGCAGTAACCCCTTGTCCGTGGTGACCAGCGTCCAGCCCCTGAAATGGCTGGTGGAGCAGGTCGGGGGGGAGGCCGTTGAGGCCAGGGCGCTGGTGGGACCTGCGCAGAGTCCCGCCACCTACGAGCCGACGCCGCGCCAGATGGCGTCGCTTGCCCAGGCCCGCCTGTACGTCCGGGTAGGGGTCCCCTTCGAGCACGCCTGGCTGGATCGCATCGTCGCAGCGGCCCCCGGCATGTCGGTGCTGGACCTCAGTGACGCTCTCGAGCTGCGACCTCTGGAGCCGTCGGACCATCACCACGGCAAGGGGCCTGGCGGCCCGGACCCCCATGTCTGGACCAGCCCGGCCAATCTGGTCCAGATGGCCGGGGCCCTGCGCGACCGGCTGGTGCTGCTCGACCTGGCCCACGAGTCGATCTATCGGGGCAATCACGAGCGCCTGGTCGGCGAGCTCGAGGCCCTGGATCGGGAGATCCGCGATCGTCTGGCGGCAGCGGGGGCGCGGCGATTTCTGGTGTACCACCCCTCCTGGGGGTATTTCTCCGACACCTATGGTCTGGAGCAGATCCCCATCGAGCGGGAAGGCAAGGCACCCGGCCCCCGCTCTCTGGCAGGCCTGATCGATCGGGCGCGGTCCGAGGGACTGAAGACCATCCTGGTCCAGCGCCAGTTCGACCAGCGCTCGGCCGGGGCCGTGGCCGACGCCATAGGCGCCCGGGTGTGCACGGTGGACCCGCTGGCCTACGATCTCCCGGCGAGTCTGCGTGAGGCGGCGGACTGTATCGGCGGAGCGTCGCCATGAGCGAGGAGCCGATCATTCAGCTCGACCGGGTCGCCTTCTCTTACGGGGGTCCCCGGGTGCTTGACCAGGTGAGCCTGTCGGTCGGTCCCCGGGAGTTCCTGGGGGTGGTGGGACCCAATGCCGGCGGCAAGAGCACCCTGATCAAGCTGATGCTGGGACTGCTGGAGCCGGATGTGGGTACCGTGCGTCTGCTCGGTCGGAGACCCGTGCTGACCCGACAGCACGCGGGCTATGTGCCCCAGTACCCGGCCTTCTCCCGGGATTTTCCCATCACTGTGGAGCAGACGGTGCTCATGGGGCGTCTGGGCCGCACCCCCGTGCTGGGCGGCTGGCGCCGGGCCGATAGGGCGGCCGCCCTCCGGGCGATGCAGGATACAGAGATCGCGGAGCTGGCCGAGCGACGCCTGAGCACCCTGTCCGGAGGCCAGCTGCAGCGGGTGCTGCTGGCCCGCGCCTTGGCCTGTGAGCCCCGGGTGCTGCTGCTCGACGAGCCCACCGCCAATATCGACATGCGCCTGGAGTCCGATATCTTCGACCTTCTCAAGGGCTTGAATCACCGTATGTCTGTACTGGTGGTGTCTCACGACGTGGGCTTCGTCTCCCAGTACGTGGAGCGCGTGGCCTGTGTCAACCGCACCCTGATGTGTCATTCGACCGCGGCTATCGACGGAGAGGTGATCCGGGACCTCTACGCCGCCCATGTCCTCATGGTGGAGCATCGGCACCCGTGAGCGCATTCCTCGACGCCCTCTGGCAGCACGCCTTTCTCCAGCACGCGCTGGTCGCGGGTCTGCTCGCCAGCGTGGCCTGCGGCCTGGTGGGGACCTATGTGGTGGTCAGGCGCATCGGATTCTTGGCCGGCGGTATCGCCCACAGCGTGCTCGGGGGCATGGGGGCAGCGCTCTTCTTCGGGGGCGATCCGATGTTCGGCGCCCTGGTGGCTGCCCTGGTCTCGGCCCTGTTGATCGGGTGGGTGAGTCTGCACGGCAGAGAGCGGGAGGACACCCTGATCGGCGCGGTCTGGGCTGTGGGCATGGCGGCGGGTGTGCTCTTCATCTCCCGGACCCCCGGCTACAACGTCGACCTGATGTCCTATCTGTTCGGCGATATCCTGATGGTGGGCAACGTCGAGCTGTGGCTCATGCTGGGCGCAGACCTGCTGTTGCTGGCCCTGGTGGGCCTGCTCTACCGCCAGTTTCTCGCCGTCTCCTTCGACGAGGAGTTTGCCAGGCTGCGGGGGCTGCCGGTCACCCTCCTGCATCTCCTGCTGTTGTCGCTGGTCGCGGTGACCGTGGTGCTGCTGATCCGCGTGGTGGGTCTGATCCTGGTGATCGCCCTGCTGACCCTGCCCGCGGCCATCGCCGGGCAATATGTCCAGACCCTCGGGCGTATGATGGCCCTGGCGGTGCTCCTGGGGACGCTGCTCACTGCCTCGGGGCTCGCCCTCTCTTACGGACCGGATCTGCCAACCGGGGCCACCATTATCCTTCTCTCGGGGGCTGTCTATCTGCTGTCGACCTTGCTGGGCGTGCCCCTGGCACGCGCGCTCGGCAAGCGGCGGGCCGGGGCCTAGTACTCCGTTCCGGCCCCTTCCCGACTCGCTGAATGACACGTTATTACCGGAACGGAGTACTCGTGATGTCATCACCCGAGACGCTCGCTCTGCTCGAGCAAGCCGATGCCTTGTGCCAAGGGCGTGGGGCGCGCCTCACCGACCAGCGGCGGCGGGTGCTGGAGATTCTCACCGATCTCAGCCGACCCGCCGGGGCCTACGAGCTGCTGGACCGGCTCAAGAAGGGCCTGCCCGGTGCCACGCCGCCCACGGTCTATCGGGCCCTGGCGTTTCTGCTGGCCGAGGGATTGGTGCACAAGCTCGAGAGCCTCAACGCCTATGTCGGATGCCCCCACCCCGGCGCGCCACACCGCAGCCAGTTTCTGATCTGCCGCCAATGCGGCGAGGTGCGCGAACTCGAGGACGGCGCGGTCGAGCGCAGCCTCTGCAGCCTGCTCGACGCCGAAGGATTCCGCCCTGAGCGTCGGGTGGTGGAGATCACCGGGTGCTGCGCACGTTGCGGGACCGAGCGCATGCGATGAGTCGCTGGGATCGCATTCGCAGGCTGCCTGCTTGGGTGTTGGGCAAGCTGGTCCGAGCCTACGCACTGCTGATCAGTCCCTTCCTGGGCAACAACTGCCGCTACTATCCCAGCTGCTCGGCCTACACCCAGGAGGCCATAGAGAGACACGGTGCCCTCAAGGGGTTGTGGCTTGGCCTACGCCGCATCTCCCGCTGCCATCCCTTTCACGAGGGTGGATACGACCCGGTGCCCGAGCCCAAGGACCGCCGTCGCGACCACTGATCCCATGACTTCCGATTGCGGCCGGCATCGCGCGCGCGCCACGTCCATCTCGGTACGGAGCGATTGTCTCACGGCTTGAGCCTCTGCCCCCGGCCTGGGGGCCCTGAAGTGGATCAAGATGAAGGGACGCGCGGTGAAATCTCCGAATTAGATGAGGAAAGGTTGTGGCAATTGCGGGCAGTCCGATTGAACGGGCGAGTCTATACTCGTCGAGTATGGCAGCCTGGGCGCGTGGAGGACAGGTCGATGGTCACCAGATCTCGGACAAAGAGCGGTGCCAACAACGTCAGTTACGTCGACATCCGGGTGATGCCGGACAGCAATATCTGAGCACAAAGTACTTTAGATGAGGTCTAACTGACCCAAGAGGAGGTCTAAATGGCCCACCGTCCGGTTGCCATCGTCACCGCGCTTGTCCTGGCCGCAGTGCTGCTGGTCCCGATGTCCGCCTTCGCGGGGAAAGAAAAATTCGTGCGCACCAAGCCACACGTCAACGTCGGGACTCTGAATCGGCAGGAGCCGCGGATTCTTATCCACAACGCGGACACTGGCTCTTCCGGTATGCCACCGTGCTATTTTTCCGGCAGGCTGGTCGGAACGGATATCACGCCCGACCCCGGATCGGGACGGCCGCTGATCATCGTGGCGGAGGATGTTGAAATCGGACCCGGCGGCTCCCTGGCCGTCCCGATCCCGCCGCCCGCCGGTATCTCGGAGCGACGCGAGGTCAGGGTCGAAATCGAGCCGAGCACGCACTCGTCCGGCCCCTGTCCGTTGATGGTCTCGGCCGTCGGGTATGACAGCACCAGCCAGGCGACGGAATATTCCGTCGACGTCACCGGCGGTCGGCGGAACGATTCCGGCGCACGCCAAGGCTTGCCGGTGCGGCTGCTGCCGTTGGGCTTCGCCGGGGGTAACGCGGACCAGTTCCTGCGATTCGTGCTGACCCTGAACGATGGTGCCGGTGAGCGGGATATCGGGCCGGGACTGGTTTGTGATCTGTCGGGCATGCTACGCCTGCAGAGCGTCCCGGAACCGGGCAGCGGCGGACTCTCGGTGGTCGAACGCGCCTATCCGGTCCGGCTTCAGCAGGGGCGGGTGGTGCTCGACGCGGATTTCAGCGAATTCGGTGCCGGGCCAGAATCCCGGGTGGATGTGGTCGCGTACTACGCGCTCAACGATCCGGCGAGTCCGCAGGCCTGCGCCGGAGCTGCGAACCTGACCTTGCAGGTCATAGACGGCACGACCGGAAAGACGAGTACCGAGCGGAAATATGCGATCGGAACCTACCGCCCGCAGTTCTATTTCCGCTGACTACAGCAGATACCAATCGGTGATGTGCAGGATGTACACGTGCACCGGGTAGTACGCGTAGAAGAACAGCTTCGGCAGGCGAGGGATAGTGAAACGGCTGAGACAGGCCAGGTAGACGAGCGGCGCCGACAGGAAAGCGAACAGGTCGAGGGCGGTGAGCCAGGGTGCGTGCATCGTGATGTTCGCGGCCAGGCTCAACGGGCCGAGTGCAACAAGCGCGAAGGTCCGCCCGCGCTGTCGGCACGCCGCCAGAGCCGGGATCAGCGCGACACCAAAAAGGCCGTATTCCGAAAACCAGGCACCCGCGACGCCGATCGGCAGCAGCGCGAGGCCCCGGAACGGCGCTCCGCGGTGGATGGCAGTGATGCCCACATGGGCGAGCACACCAAAGAATAACGTGAACAGGATGTTCCACTGCAGCCATTCCTTGCCGGCGATGACGAACACCGGCTGGCTGAGCAAGGCCCACGGCAGCAGCCATATCAGGTACCTTTCCGCCAGTGCGGGCCGGTCCACAAGTCGCGCTGCGATGATCCACGCAAACAGCGGGTAGGCGAGGCGGCCCATCGCATAGGTCTCGTCATAGACCGACGGCTCGACGATCTTGCCGTAGTGATCGATCGTCATCGAGAGCACGCCGATCCACTTCACGAACTCGAGTCGAGCGTGTGCTTCCGCCCGCGGCATGCTCGATCCGATTGTGGGGGATTCAGCCACTCCTTCCAAAATCGCCGGTCGGCCAGATATCCTGCACCGGCTGGGGGCGGCTCATCAGGAATCCCTGTACGCTGTCGCAGCCCTGGGCCCGGAGATGGGCGAGTTGAGCACCCGATTCCACCCCTTCGGCCACCACGCGCAGGCCTAGATTGCGCCCAAGTGCGATAATCGCGGTCGTGATGGCAATGTCGTCGGCGTCGTCCGGAAGGCCGTCGATGAAGTAGCGGTCGATCTTCAGCGTGTCGAGCGCGAAGTGTTTGAGGAAGTCGAGCGAGTGGTAGCCGGTGCCAAAGTCGTCGAGTGCGATTTTCACGCCCATCCCCTTAAGCGTTTCGAGGATGGCTCCCACGCCTTGAATGTCCTGGACCAAGCAGTTTTCTGTGATCTCCAACTCCAGGTGCGAGGGCTCGAGGTGTGCGTCCTCCAATGCAGCCGTGACCGTATCCACAAGGTCGGGGTCGTTGACTTGCCGGCTGGATAGGTTGACGGCCACCCGGACCGGTTCCCGGCCCTGATCAATCCAGGCAGCCGCCTGTCGGCAGGCCGTGCGCAGCGCCCACTCACCAACTGGCATGATGAGGTCGGTCTCCTCCAACAGCTTGAGAAACTGCTCGGGCAGCAGAACGCCCCGATCAGGGTGATTCCACCGCAGCAATGCCTCGAATCCAACAAGCTCTTCGGTGCCCATGTCGTACTGGGGCTGGTACCAGAGCTCGAACTGGTTCAGCTCCAAGGCTCGCTGGAGGGTGCGCTCGGTCTCTATGCGCAGCAACGTGCTGGCGTCCATGTCGGCCGAGTAGAAACGGTAGCGGTTGCGCCCCGCCTCTTTCGCTCGGTACATGGCGGTGTCGGCGCAGCGCAGGAGCTCATGGCTGCTCTCCGCGGATAGCGGATAGACGGTGATGCCGATGCTGGCAGTCGCGGACACGGCCTGACCGTCCAGGCGAAATGGCTTCTGAAAGGCTTGGAGGATCTTGCCAGCGACGGCCGTGCAGTGCTCAACGCGCTCGAGCATCTCTACGATCACCGTGAACTCATCGCCGCCAAGGCGCGCCACCGTATCGTTCCTGCGCACACAGCGCTTCAACCGCTCTGCCGCCCGGATTAGCAGCTCGTCACCCCGATGGTGTCCAAGTGAGTCGTTGACGCGTTTGAAATGGTCGAGATCGATGAACATCAGGCCCAGCAGGCGCTTGTTCCTGTCCGCGTTGTCCATGGCGTGGCTCAGGCGGTCTTCGAACAGGGCACGATTGGGAAGCCCGGTGACGGTGTCCCGCTGCGCCAGGAATCGGATCTCCGCCTCCGCCTTCTTGCGTGCGGTGATATCTTCATAGGTTCCGAGCACGCCAATAACTCGACCATGCTCGCCACGCAGAGGCACCGTGTTGGTCTGCGCATCGATGTGCTCGCCGTTGTCGCAGACGCGAGAGTGCTCGTAGCCAAGACGCGGTCGACTGGTCCGGATCACTTCCCGTTGCTCGCGCTCGAACAACTCCGCCTGGGCCGCCCATGGGAGGGCCGCATCGGTTAGGCCCACCACTTGCCGGGACGAGGCAAAACCGGCATCTTCGGCAAACGCTCTGTTGCAACCCAGGTAGCGCAGCCTGAGATCCTTCCAGAACACCCGGACCGGTACGCTGTCCAGAATCCGCTTGAGCAACCCCCTGAGGCTGTACGCTTCACGCTTCGTCGCACTCGCTCGGAGGATGTGCCGCATTCTGTGCGGCAGCAGCGGCACGTTGATGGGGCTTGTCACGAAGTCGGTGGCGCCTGCTCGGTAGGACCGTTCAATCGACTTCAGGTCATCGGCCGCTGTGACCATGATGATCGGCAGCAGGCCGCCTGCTGGCATGGCGCGGATTGCAGCGCAGGTCTCGAATCCGTCCACTCCCCGCAGTTGTGCATCGATCAACACCCCGTCCGGCGGCTGTTGGCGAATACGTTGCCGAGCCGCCTCAGCGGAGTTCGCCTGAATGACCTCCATGTCGGCCTGGGCCAGGGATTCCGTGGCTGACAGCGCCTCGGACTGGCCTTCGCCCACCACGAGCACAACGAGTCGATGCTCTTCTTCCACGGCCGGCACCCCTCGTCTCAGAGACCTGGCGCTGATCCTGAGGCATACGGCATCGGCCTATTAGGACCATCTTTTCCGCTGAGTCCACCTGTTGACCCTCTGCGGTCGTGGGCGTCGCGAAATGAGTAACTGCCTTAGAGCATAGCGCTATCTTACTGTAAAATAAAGCGACTGTTAATCAAGCTGCAATTGCGGGTGCCGAGTTCGGAGCAAGTTCTCTTCACGGTCGAGAGGAGTTTCGGTAGCCACTTATACTAGGGTTGCCTGGAAGTCTCGTCGCGGCCAAAAGTGCCCAGGAAAAGAATCTCGAACGGGACAGCTCCGAAGCGATCAGCTTGGGGTACGGGGTCAGCTCTCGCCTTGTAGCCTGCTACGATGCGCGAACTGTCCCCGTTCTTGGGCGCCTGGCCGCGCTCAGGGCGCTGGAAAAGGGGTTGCCGAAGACCTGTTCCAAAAGATGGGTATCCAATTCCTTCCCCGACCAATGCGCCCCTCGTGGACCAACTCGAGCAGGGGATTGTGCACCCGCACCCCGAGCAGGTGCGAGAGCTCCCCGTGCGTACGCCCGTCGGGCGCCCCTTCCCCCGACGCCCCAAAGCTGATTCTCAGAGGAAGTCGATTCAGGTGAAGGTGATACTGGCAACGACCGGAAGCCTCGGCGACGTCGCACCGTTCGTGCGCATGGGCGCCGTACTGCAGAACCGGCGCGGGCACTCGGTAACGATGCTCGGCAACGGCTACTTCGCCGGCCTCGCCGAGCAACACGGCTTGGAACTGACGCCCCTTTACTCGGCGCGCTACTACGAGGACATGCTTGCCCGTCAGGCGTGGCGCGGGTGGAAGGCCGTTCTCTCCTGGAGCGACCACGTGGTGGAAATGATCGCTCCGGTGTTCGAGGGCATCGCCCGTCATCGGATTCCTGGCGACACCGTGGTCGTCGCCCACAGCTGGCTGTTCGGCGCCCGGGTGGCGCGGGAGGTGTTCGGACTCCCCCTGGCGACCGTCCATCTCCAACCCCTGTACCTGCGCCGGGACCCCGCCTCCCTCAGCCGGGCCGCGGGGCTGCGCCGGCGCATCGCCTATACGCTGCTCGACCGGATGGCGGACCGGGCCTTTGCCGGCCCGGTCAACGACCTCTTACAGAGCCAGGGGCTGGGACGCGTCTCCGGCATCCTCGGACGGTGGTGGAACTCCCCCGATCTCGTGCTGGGGTTCTTCCCGGAATGGTTCGCCCCGAGAGAGCCCGGGTGGCCCGACCCGCTCGTGTCCGCGGGGTTTCCGCTCCTGGAGGCGAAGGTCCACGACGAGCAGCGGGCCCCGATGGAGCAGTTCCTGGCCTCCGGCCCGCCCCCCCTGGTCTTCGCCGAGGCCTCCTTCGAGAGGGACTCCCGGACGTACTTCGAGACGGCGGTAGAGACCGCCCTCGCCCTGGGACGCCGCGCCCTCCTGATCACGTCGAACGCGGCGCAGCTGCCCGAAGACATCCCGGGGAGCATCGCTCACCTCCCATTCGTCCCCTACGACAGGCTGCTGCGGCGATCGGCCGCCTTGGTCCACCACGGCGGAACCGGAACAGCCGGCGCGGCCCTCGCCGCGGGTGTTCCCCAGCTCACCGTGCCCGACGCTCCGGACCAGAAGGACAACAGCCGGCGGCTGCGGTCGCTTGGAGTGGCGGAGACTATCCGGCCTGCCTGTTTCGGGGTGAAGCGGGCCGCGGACGCCCTGCGACGTCTCACCGACTCGCCGGCGGTCCGTGAGCGGTGCCGGCACTATGCCGGTTTGTCCGCCGCTGACCGGCCGTTCCAGACCGCCTGCGACGCCGTGGAGGCCCTGAACGCCGACCCCGGTGCCACCCCGCGGGAGTAATGACCGTCGGGCCGCCGGGGAACACCCCGGCACCGCTGGAGTGCTGAGTTAGCCGCCACACTCTTCTCTATCCTGCAGACCCTGGCGCTTTGGGGCCTCAATCCTCGGCACTGGCTGAGGTGCTATCTCGACGCTTGCGCTGAGAATGGCGGCCACCCACCCCAGGATCTCTCCCCGTTTCTCCCCTGGTCGATGGACGCGGTGCGCCGCACAGCACTCAGTCGTCGCTGTCGCGCTCAGGCGCAGCCCGCCGCACTCGCCGAGCCGGTCCCGATCCACGACAGCGCGTGCGCCAAAAAGCCCAATCCAGCCTCTGGAACGAGCATATCCAGCGCTACCACTATCTGGGACACAACCTGGCCTCCATGATTCTGGCGCAGGCGGCCCGAACCCTCCCCAATCATTGGCAGGAGGTCTATGGCTATCGCCCGGTTCTGCTGGAGACCTTCGTCGAGAAACCACGTTTCCGCGGCACCTGCTACAAGGCTGCCACTTGGGTCTATCTGGAGAAAACCCAAGGCTGCGGTTAACTTGGCCCGGCTGGATGGACACCGTCACCGCGCTGGCCAGCCTGCGCGAGACCCTGTCTCCCCGCGAGGTCAAGCACCTCGAGGCCGGGGCCAGGGATAAGCGCATGCAGGAGCGCAAAGAGGTCTGGGAGGCATGCGAGAAGACCGAGATCGAGCGCCGTAACCAGGCGAACGAGCAGGCCATGCGCGAAGGGACCTGAGGGATTCCGGCACGCAGGTTCAGGTGCTTTCCAGGAGTCGCCGCATCGCGACGCTCGCTGCCCCCAGTAGCGCGGCGTGCGGATGGATGATTACCCGGACTGGGATGGACGCCATCAGCTCCGCGAAGCGCCCCTTGGCCCGAAATCGCTCCAGAAACCCGCCTGTCCGCAGCTCGACGAGCATTTTCGGTGCTATGCCGCCGCCGAGATACAGTCCCCCGGTTGCCATCATCTTCAAGGCGAGGTTCCCGGCCTCTGCGCCGAAGAGGCGAGCGAAAAGATCCAATGCGGCGATGCAGACAGGGCACTCGCGGCTCTCGGCGGCACGAGCGATCGCTGCGGCCCTGTCCGGCTCCTTGGTATCCAGGCTCGCGGCCCCAGGTACTGCCGACCGCCCGTCCAGGAAATCGAACAGATTCTCCAGACCTGGACCGGAGACCAACCGCTCCCAGCTCACGTGCCCGAAGCGGGCTGCCAAGTTCTCCAGAAGGTCCATCTCCAGGCGAGTGGCGGGCGCAAAGTCCGTGTGTCCACCCTCGGTCCCGAACGGTCGGTAGCCGCCATGGACCCGACATAGCCCCGCCTGCCCAAGCCCCGTCCCCGCGGCCAGTATGGCCCGGTTTCCCTCGGGGTCCGGCACACCCGCCTGCAGCGCCACCCAATCATCTTCACCCAGCCACTCGATACCCCAGGCCTGGGCCTCCAGGTCATTGATCAATATCGCCGAATGCCCTCCCAGGATACTCGAGAGGGCTCTCTCGTCGATCTGCCAGGGCAGATTGGTGGTTTGACTCCGCCCGTCGCGCACCGGCCCTGGTACTCCGAAGGCCGCAGCCGCGGGCTCAACGTCGACGCGCTTGATGAAGTTGGCAAGGGCATCGTCCAGGCATGCGTACTCCGCACTCGGCAGCGTCTCCGTGTGCACCAAGCTCAGCCTTCTTCCCTTCGTCTCGAACAGCCCGAAGCGACTGTGAGTTCCCCCGATGTCGGCACCTATGACCTTCACCCGCGCCCCTCATGAATGCTCGCCGACTGCGATTTTCGAGGGGCCAGGGAGCAGGGTCAACCAGTTCTTGATCGATGAATCTATTGAAGTTCATAAACGATCGCGATTGCCTGCATTCACGCCGCGCCCTTGGCACAGAAGGTCCTGGCCCCACGCGGGCCCGGGATGATATTGCGGATCGGAGCGGGGCTTGCGCGGTGTTGGTGCATCGGTTGACCTTTGGGGCATCCGCCGATTGACATATGGCCCCGGCCCGTTAGGATTGCTTGCGCCCGTCACTGTCGTTGTCGTCAGCAAGAGCGAGGTCCACGAGTCGATGCTAACCGCCGGAGATGTCGCGCCCGAGTTCGAGACGCCGGATTCCGATATGACGATGGTCAGGTCGGCCAAGTATCGGGACCGCAAGAATGTCGTTCTGTACTTCTATCCCAAGGACAACACCACCGGCTGCACCATCGAGGCTCTGGAGTTCACGGACCTGATGGACGAGTTCGAGGCCCTGGACACGGTGGTGATCGGTGTGAGCAAGGACAACTGCGTGAGCCACGCCTCCTTCAGGGATCGGAATGGCCTGTCGGTTCGACTGCTGGCCGACATCGAGGGGGAACTCTGCGAGGCCTACGGGGTCTGGCAGGAGCGGGAGAAGAACGGTGAGAAGCGCATGGGGATACTGCGCTCGACCTTCATCATCGACAAGCAGGGTACAGTCCGCTATGCGCTTTACGACGTGAAGCCCAAAGGGCATGCAGCGCAGGTGTTGGAGTTGGTTCGCCAGCTCTGACCCGCGACGCCGATCTTCGCGTCGGCCAGGCGACGGCAACGGGGGCAGGCCTCCAACAGGGGCCGCGGTCCGGGTACTCGCTCCGCCCCCCGGGGGCGGTCCCGTACGATTGCCCGATGCCGCTTGTCGACCCGCCGAGCCGTGACGTCACTCGCCAGGCCGGTCGTGGCCTCCGGTCCGGGGGGTGCTCATTGTCCAGCGTCGGGGGTGGGGCGCAAGTCCCGGGTCCCCACGCTGCTACGGCATTGACCCTGCCCTAGGGAATGGCGGGGGTTTGATTTCCCCACGGTCGTGTGCTGTCCTTGGCCGATTCGGTGATCTCGTACCTGCGCGGCGATCGTGAAATTCCGCACCCAGATCTTTCTGTTCCTTTTCCTGTTTGGCTTCGCTCCCTTGATTTCGGCGGTCATGATCAATCTGCCGCTGGTGCTGGATCGTCTGGAGCTCTTCTACCACAAGGCCCACCTGCAGAATCTCCGGGCGGACTTCCGGGACCTGGACCAGCATATCGCCGGCCGGCAGGAGATGGTCCGATTGCTGGCCAAGCTGCCGGAGCCGGGGGCCGTGCTGGGCACGGGCAAGGATGTGGACGAGGACAAGATAGATCTGGCCCGCGCTCGTTACACCGAGTGGATCAACCAGATCTTCAAGGAGCAGCTCGATATCACCGAGATCTTGTTCGTCGACCGGCAGGGCAACGAGCGCTTCTGGCTGGAGCGCGATCCGGAGACCCAGGTCTGGCTGCCGACCACCGATGAGCCGGCGCGTCCGTCGACGGACTTCATCGAGGCGGCTCTGGGAGCGGAGCGAGGGGGGGTGCTGGTGAGCCTGATCGACGTGGACCCGGTCGGCGCGGCCGTGGACCCCCGTCGCCTGATGAGCATGTACCTGGCCAGCCCGATCGGGTACGATCGGGCGGCCTCGGGCCAGCCGATGGGGGCTGTGATCCTGTCCATCGACGTCGGAGGTATGGCCCGTTTCTACCGCAATACCCTCTGGGTGCGTAGCGACGGGCGTTATCTCGGTCAGCCGCCGGGCTTGGGCGGCCATGAGCTGACCGCTTTCGACGATTTTCCCGGCCTGGACAAGATCTTCGCGTCCGGGAATCTATCCCTGTGGCGCAAGGATGGACGCCAGGTCATGTGGGTCCCCATGTTCCGCACCAAGCAGGGCGAGCCCATCTGGGTGGGGCGCAGTGTCGATGCGTCGCCCCTGGCCGACTTCAAAGCGGCGCTGGTGGCCAGGGTGCTGGCCATCATCCTGATCTTGATCCTGCTGATCTGGGCGGTCGCGCGCTGGTTCGCCCTCAAGGCCGAACGGGTCGGGCTGGAGCTGGGTGAGGGCATCGCGCGGGTCTTGGAAGGCGATGAGCCGGTGCGCTTTACCTGGCGACGACCCGAGGAGCTGAGCAGGCTAGGGGCGAATCTCACCCGTCTGTCGGAAAAGCACGTGCGCAACAGCCGAAACCTGAGAGCCCATGCACGCGAGCTGGAGGCCTCGTATCGTTACAAATCCGAGTTCCTGTCCAACGTCAGTCACGAGCTTCGTACCCCTCTGAACTCCATCCTGCTGCTGTCTAAGATGCTCGCCGAAAGCACCACCGTCTCTCCAGAGCAGGGTCAGCAGGCCCGCGTGATCCACAAGGCGGGCAAGGATCTGCAGACCCTGATCGACAATATCCTGGATCTCTCCCGCATCGAGGCGGGGCGGGCGGTGATCAATCTCGCGCCCATCGTCCTGCCCGAGCTGCTCGAGGACGTCATCGAGCTGGTGCGTCCTCAGTTCCATGCCAAGGGTCTGACCCTGGACCTGCAAGTGGGCGGGGATCTCCCCAAGAGCGTCGAGTCGGACCCCGACAAGATCCGTCAGATCATCAAGAACTTCCTCTCCAATGCGGTGAAGTTCACCAAGACAGGCGAGGTGCTGGTGGAATTGGCCCTGGATGGGGAGGCTGCCTGCCCGGTGCGGATCAGCGTGCACGATATGGGCATAGGCATCCCCAACGACAAGCAGGGTGTGATCTTCGAGGCCTTCCAGCAGGCGGACGGGTCGACCAGTCGGCGCTACGGCGGCACAGGACTGGGCCTGACGATTTCCACCCAGCTGGCCGAGCTGCTTGGTGGGCGTATCGAGCTGAAGAGCCAAGAGGGTCAAGGGTCCACCTTCTCGCTGCTGCTGCCTCTCAGCCACACCCCCGGTCAGGCCCACGATAGCGGGCGTGCCGAGGACGAGGCCGCCGAGGCCAGCCCGCCGTCGGCTCCGGAGCTGGCCGACACCGATTTCCTCGGTGCCCAGGTCCTGGTGCTCGACGACGATGTCCAGACCCTGTTGTCCTTGACCCCGCTGCTCGAGCGTTGGGGTCTACGGGTGACGGTGGCAGGCGATTACGGGGAGGCGATCGAGGCCTTGAGCGAAGAGCCCGATTGTGGAGTCATCCTGATGGACGCCTTGATGCCGGGGCTGGACCCCTGTGCTACGATCCAGAGCTTGAGGGCGCAGTCGGCCTGCGATTCCGTGCCCGTCATCGCGTTGATCGCCGACGCCAGCGCAGAGGCAGTGCAGGCCTGCCTGGCGGCCGGGGCCGATGATGCCATCGCCAAACCCGTGGACGCCCAGGCGCTGAAGGAGATGCTGGTGAGTCGCCTGCCGGTGCACAACCTCCCTCAACCGCCATGAGACGTTATCCAGGATTCAAACTGCTGATCGTAGACGATCACGAGCACAATCTTTTCACCCTGCGCTCGCTGATCCAAGCCCACATGGACGTGGAGATCCTCGAGGCGATTTCCGGGCGCCAGGCCCTGGAGATCGCTACCCACGAGCCTGGTATCGATCTGATCGTTCTCGATGTGCAGATGCCCGAGCTGGACGGCTTTCAGACCGCTTCCATGCTCAAGGTGCGCAAAAAGACCCGCGATATCCCGGTGATCTTTCTCACCGCGGCCTACAAGACCGCTGATTTCCAGCAGAAGGGCTACGAGGTCGGCGCGGCCGATTATCTGCTCAAGCCTATCGAGGACAACCAGCTCATCAACAAGATCAGCACCTATTTCCGGCTGATCGAGAAAGAGCGGGAGATGAATCGGGTGCTGGAGCAGAAGGTGGCCGAGCGCACCGCCGAGCTGCATCAGGCCAAGCAGCACCTGGAGAACATCATCGACTACATGGGCGAGGCCTTGCTGGTGCTGGACCGTGACGGTCTTATTCAATCGACCAACCCGGCCGCCCAGCGCATGCTCGACTACAGCGCGACCGCCCTGGTCGGCATGTCCATCGGCGATGTCTTCGAGGAGGAGGGCGACGAAGAGGCTGGGGCCTTCATGGGCACCTGGCTGGAGGCCCTGGTGCGTGTGGGCGTGCTCAGTCAGATAGAGGCCCGCTTCATCACCAAGGAAGGGCGCAGGTTGCCCATCCTGCTGTCGCGCACTGCCGTCAAAGATGAGCAGGGCGAGATTTCGGACATCATATGCATTGCCAAAGATATGAGCGGCTATGTCAAGACAGCTGGCCGCAGCGGCGAGGCCATCGTCGCGGACTGACCTCACTCAAAGATTGAAGGAAACACCGATGGACAATATGACCGACAATCCTCCCGAAATCCCGGGAGAGGATACCGAGCTGACGGCCAACGCGCTCAAGGCGATGGCCCATCCGCTACGCTGGAAGATCCTATGCACCCTCGGTGACCGGGAGCTCTCGGTGGGCGAGATCGTCGAGCAGACCGGTACCTCCCAGAGCAACATCTCCCAGCACCTGGAGCAGCTGCGCAACAAGAATATCGTGGTCTCGCGCAAGGAGGCCAATCGTATTTACTACCGCATTCGCAACAACCGATTGCTCGAGCTGATCGGCATCATGCGCAACGTGCTTTGCCCCGCCAATCTCGACGACCGTACGCCAGGTGGGTCCTGACGCAGCTTTGGAGTCGAGATTGGTGGATCTGGAAACGCGCCTGGCGTTTCAGGAAGATTCGATAGACCGGCTCAATCGGAGTGTTGCCGAGCAGCAGCAGGCTATAGAGAAGCTGCGCGCGCAGGTCGCCGAGTTCGCCCTCCGCCTACGCCAGCTGGCGCAGAGTGCGCCCCAGTTCAGCTCCGAGGATTATTGAGCCTTTTTCGGCAGCCGGTACTCGAAGATGTCCTTGCCCTCGCTGTCGATCAGGACCGACACGCCCTTGTCGGGATACTGCCACTGCTCGGTATGCTCGTCGACCCGCTGGACCTGGGCGGGCTCCCCGAAGCGCGAGCGGATCAGCGCAGCATCCATTTTCCCGAAGGATGGGATGTAGGTCAGGCCAGAGACAGGCCGCGTCGCCTGCGCCCGCTTGTCCACATCGGCCAGCAGGTAGCGACGGTCCCCGCTACGGGTCACCGCCGAGTTGATGGCCTTGTCGTGCAAGGCCTCGAGCGCCGCGGGTGGGGCTTCCAGCCGGGCTACCAGCTTGCCCGCGAGGGGCCCCAGGCGAATGGTCCCGAAGTAGGCCTCCAAAGACATCTGCCCATCCGGCGATACGAACAGGGCCAGTCCCTCGGGGTCGCCATGGCGCGCCATCACCTGGGTGAGACGATCCTTGCCCAGGTGCACCCCCAGCACGCGGGTGGTCCCGTCCGCCAGCACCTCGATCTGCCAGGGCAGATCGGTCAATGGCTCGTTGTCGGGCTTGGGGGTTAGTAGGATCAGGCCCAGCAGGATGACGGTGCCGCAGGTGAGCAGGAACAGGGCCTTTCGCATGGTGATGCCCGAGTTGACTCAGAGGTTGGGCTCCTATACCCAAGAGCCGCCGTTGGAGCCGCCGAGGTTCAAATGCTAACAGAGGTTGCCATGGTAGAGGTCGACCTCCAGGCGCGCTGCCAGCTGCAGATGAAAGCCCCGGGTCCGAAGATTGGCTATGACCTGGAGCGGGTCCTCCCGCGCCAGTCGCCGAGCGGGGTACAGCATCAGCTCCATGACCGGCATCGGCTGGCCGAAGCGCTCCAGAAGGGCCGGTGGAACCGAATCGAAATCGGCCTCGCGTGCCAGGTAGAGATACATTTCGTCCCTGCGTGGGCTCTTGTAGACCCAGCAGGGCAGGGGTTCTTGGTCCATGAGGCGTTCCTGAGGGGGCGACGCCGGCATTTTACCGTGAACAAGGGCTGTGGGCTCCCGCTTCGTGAAAGCGTCGGGCCGCCACCGAGCCCACTTGGCCAAAGCCCTGGATCACGACCCGCGCGCCGTCCAGGCTTGCGAGGCCGGGCAGCGGCGAGGTCTCCAGAAAGTGATTTCGGATTGCAGACCACACCGCCCTTGGCACCGCCGAAGGGCAGATTGACCAGGGCGCATTTCCAGGTCATCAGGGCGGCCAGGGACGCGGTCTCTTCCTCGGTGACTGCCGGGTGGTAGCGGATGCCCCCCTTGCCGGGGCCCATGACCCGGTTGTGCAGGACCCGGTAGCCCCAGAGGGTCTTCACCGATCCGTCGTCCATCTCCGCTGAATTCGCGCCAAGTATAGCCGCGGGACCTCGTATACTTTACCGATGCTGCGTCCTTGGCTGGTCTTTCCCGGGTGGCTGTTGCTTGCCGCGCTGCTGGTGGGCTGCGCAAGCACCGTGCCGCCGTCGATTCGTGTTGCCGAGCCCGAGGCCCTGAGCCTGGAGCAGGCGCGTGCCCGTGGCGAGGAGGCGATCGGCGCGGGGGTCCGTTGGGGCGGTCGCGTCCTCGGGGTGGAAAACCGGGCCGATGAGACCTGGGTGGAGGTGCTCGCCCTCCCCCTGGGCTGGGAGGGCGAGCCCAAGACCGACAGCAAGGCCTTGGGCCGCTTTCTGGCCCGGGTCTCCGGTTTCCTCGATCCTGCCGTCTATGCCCCCGATCGGAGGATCACCGTTTCCGGCGCCCTGGACGCCCCGGTCACCCGCCCCGTCGGGCGATTCCCCTATGTCTATCCCGTGGTAAGGGTGAGGGAGCAGTATCTGCGGGAAGAGCCCCCGCCACGGGAGCCCCGGGATCCTTGGTGCGATCCCTGGGGGCCTGGCTTCCACGAATATCCCTGGGGCCGGCCGGGCCCCTGGCCCTATTGCTGGTGATCCTATGGGCAGATACCTCCATGGCCTCTTTGCGGGCGGGACAGTGGCCCTGCTGCTGGCAGCCTGTGCCGCGCAGCCGGTCTACGACAGCCACCCCGAGGCCCGTCTCCCCACGCCTTCTCAGGTCGCCACCAGCCCAGCGACCGCTCAGGGCCACTCGGTGGAGTGGGGGGGTACCGTCATCGACGTCCAGAACCTGGCCGACCGCACTGAGATCCAGGTGCTCGGCTACCCGCTCGAGCGTAGCGGGCGCCCGGACCTGAAGGCCGCACCTCACGGACGCTTCCTGGTGGTCCAGTCCGGATTTCTGGAGCCGAAGGACTATGCGCCCGGCCGGCGGCTGACCGTCTATGGGCGGCTCGAAGGGGTTGTACGGGATCGAATCGGCGATGCCATCTATGCCTATCCGCGGGTGCATGCCTCGCAGCTGCAGCTCTGGCCTATCTCCGGTCAGGGCCAACTGCCTTCCAAGGTGCAGTTCGGGATAGGGATCGGCATCGGACTCTGAGCCGGGTCGGCGCCGGATGACACAGCCGCCATGAACGAGATATTGAGCGACATTGCTCTCCCGGGACCATGGGGCGAGAAGATCGTTGCACACGCGGCGCCGGTTACTCAGGGAACCTGGATGTCAGATTGAGCCGATTGGGTCCCCGAGGCCCTGTCCACCGCCACTTTGACCCCGTTGGCAAAGCAGACGCATGGTCGTATAAATGGAGGAACCCTGCGGCGGTTCCGTAGGCTGAGCCAGAGGAGGTATCCCAATGAGCAGGCCAATCGTCGGGGAGTGGTACCAGACCCAGGAGGGGGATTCGCTGGAAGTGGTCGCCTTCGATCCGGACGAAGAGACGGTGGGGGTCCAGTTCTTCGACGGCACTGTCGAGGAGTATGACCTGGACACCTGGGACGAGATGGAGCCGGTCAGCTCCGAGCCGCCTGAGGATTGGTCGGGCTCGCTGGACGTCAAGGGCGAGGACTATGGCGTGGATCTGGGACGTCCGGCGGGCGAGAACATCGGCAATCCTTTACAGGACATCGACGGCTACGACGAAGGCGAAGAGCCGGGGTGAAGAAGGTCGTCGGGGCTGAGCCGGCTCGGTGGGAAGGCCGATCTCGGTTGCCCGACTCGCTAGGGCCCCGTGCCCCGGGTCATCCCTTGAGCCGCAGCTACGGCTGACCCGCTGCTCATTCCTCTGTCTGCCCGCTCGTCGCTGGGCCTTCTGAAACCGATGGGCTGTGGTCGCGCGACCACCAGGCCGCCAGCATCGATCCCGAAAGGTTGTGCCACACGCTGAACAGCGCCCCCGGCAAAGCCGCGGCGGCGCTGAAATACTGAGTTGCCAGCGTGACGGCCAACCCGGAGTTCTGCATTCCCACCTCTATGGCGAGGGTGTGGTTGGTGCGGGTATCGAGCCCGAGCAGACGGCCCGCCCCATAGCCACCGGCAAGACCCAGTCCATTGTGCAGCACCACCAGCAGGGCGGTGCTCGCGATCATGTGGAGTATTCTGCCCCGGTTCAAGGCCACCACGATCGCGATGATGATGACGATTGCCGCCACCGAGAGCAGGGGAAAAAGGCGCTTAACGGGCGTCAGGCGCTCGCCCAGGATGCGATTGATCAACAAGCCGCCGACCACGGGCAGCAGCACCACCTTCAACACCGACAGCAGCATACTCCAGACGGGGACGGGCACGGTTTGGCCGACGTAGAGCCAGGTCAGGAACGGGGTGGCGACGACCGCCAGCAGGGTGGAGCAGGCGGTTAGAGTGATGGAGAGCGCCAGGTCGCCGCGGGCGAGGTAGCAGACCAGGTTGGAGGCGGTGCCGCCCGGGCAGGCGCCGACCAGCACCAGGCCTGCGGCGAGTGCCGGGGGCAGGTCGAACAGCCGAGCTAGGGACCAGGCGATCAGGGGCATCAGCCCAAACTGCAGGGCCACCCCCAAGGCGACGATGCGCGGGCGGCGCACGACCGAAACGAAATCCCGTGGCAACAGGCTCAGGCCCATCCCGAACATGACCACGCCGAGCAACGGGATTATGCCCGGTTTCAGCGGCGTGAACAGCTCGGGCTGGCCCAGCGCCCAGCCGGCGCCGAGCAGGGCCCAGAGGGGAAAGAAGGCCGTAGTCCAACGCATCATCGAGAGATCTCGGTCGGGGGGACGGGCTCTGGCGGGCAGGCCGCCAGGAAGATCTGCTCAGCGCCCAGGCCCTGGTCCCTTTGGCCGAAGCCTCGGCTGCCGGGGTCTGCCAGCTCCCCAAGAGCGAACCGGAACTGCTTCGGAAAAGGGGTGATGGGGGCTCCGAACCGGCTCAATGGGCCTCCCTTACCACCCTGAAGCCGACCCCGGGGAGGGCGAGATTGGCCACCTGGGAGGCCCTGCGGGCGGTCTGGAGGCTGTTGGCGGGCTTGTTGAAGGCCCCGCCGCGCTGGATCCGCTGGTCGCAGCCCAGGCTTTCCCAGGGGCTGCCGTCGCCAGGTGCACCTCTGTAGCTGTCGTGATAGCAGTCCTTGACCCATTCGGCAGCATTCCCTGAGGTGTCGTAGAGTCCGAAGGGATTGGCGGCGAAGCTGCCCACGGGCGCTGTCCGGTTCCCGTCCCAGCGGCTGCCGCAATTGAAGCAGTTGGCGTTGTTTCGCCCCACCTCGTAGCCCCACCAATAGAAGGTGGTCGTTCCGCCCGATGCGGCATATTCCCACTCCGCCTCGCTGGGCAGGCGATAAGTGGCCCCGGTTCGGCGCGACAGCCACTGGGTGTAGGCGACTGCGTTCTTCCAGGTCACGTTGATCACGGGCCTATCTCCGCGGCCCCAGCCGTTGTCGCTCGGGAGACTGCGGCCCGTGGCGCGGGCGAAGCGATCGTACTCGTCGAAGGTCACTTCTTTCTCACCTATGTAGAAGTCACCCACCTGCACGGGATGCTCGGGGCGCTGGTCGGGGGCCAGGGGGTCCTTGTTGCTACCCATGGTGAACGACCCTCCCTTGACCAGCACTACCGCGGGGGCAGAAGGCTCTTGCAGGCGCTGGACCTTGGCAGGCTTCGGCGCGGATGCCGCCTGGGCCGCGACCGGCTCCGAGGGACCAGGCTGTGGTTGGGGCTGCGGTTGCGGTCGACTTGTCGTGGCGGTCGGCTGTGCAGGCAGAGTCGTTTCCACGGGCGCCTGAACAGCGGCGACCGGCGACGAGATGGCGGCGGGCGTCGGCTGTGTAGCAGGGGGTAAAGGAGGCGGTGCCTCTGTGTGCGTGGCGGTGCGTTGCGGGCCGGGTGGGATCGACCC
>Ga0210096_1000100_pt1 | contig 39167 bp, 37 predicted proteins | sample China_Galinas_PW_4_FD_184864 | JGI IMG/M metagenome (GOLD analysis project Ga0210096, IMG submission 184864) | Wetland microbial communities from San Francisco Bay, California, USA, that impact long-term carbon sequestration - China_Galinas_PWA_D2... | ecosystem: Environmental > Aquatic > Marine...
CCGGTTCTGAGAGGGGCCGGGTACAACTCGGGCCATGGGCGAGATCATGTGGCACCGCCGGGACCATTTTGCGTGGAGCAAAATAGGACGCACGCAGTGCGCCCGCAGGGTGCGCACCAAGGATGGTGCGCATCAAACCAGGCGGGAAACAGAGAACACAAACTTCGTCCTACCGCTCGGGGAGTGCCCCGCCTACTCGAAACCCGGTTTCCGTGTGTCTAGCGGGGTAGGGGTGGTTGGGAGCGCCTCGGCCGGGGTATGATGAGCTTGCACTTACCTGTCGCCGAACGGGGCCCTGCGCCGTCAACAAGAAGCCGAGCGAGACCGATCTGACCAGCAGCGCCGCCGTTGCGTCGTTCGAAAAGGCGGCGCGCGCCTATACGGCGAAGATCACCAAGTCGAAGCAGGCCGCTACCGAGGCCCTTGTCCGTGAGGGCATCTACACCCGATCCGGCCGTCTGGCCGCCCGCTACAAGTAATCGTGCATCGTCTGGCCTCGGCCTTCGTGCTCGCCTATCACGGTTGTGATCGCCGGGTCGGCGAGAGGCTGGTGGCCGGAGAGACCTTCAAGAACAGCAACAACGCCTACGACTGGCTGGGGCCGGGGGTCTATTTCTGGGAGGCCAATCCGCGGCGCGGTCTGGAGTTCGCCCGGGAGCAGGCCGAGCGGGGCAAGGTACAGGAGCCCGATGTCGTCGGTGCGATCATCGATCTCGGTCTTTGCCTGGATCTCACCACGAGTGCTGGAATCGCGATGGTTCGGCTCGCCCATGACAGCTTGGTCGCAAGCGTGGAGACCACCGGCGGCCGGTTGCCGAGAAACACGGAGGACAGGCTGCGGCGTCCTCTGGACTGCGTGGTGTGGTGATTACCCGATTTCATTCCATTCGAGAGGACGCGGGTGAGATGCCGGTGGACAGCGTTCGAGGCGTATTCGTCGAAGGCGAAGAGGTGTACCCGGGTGCCGGCTTTCGGGAGAAGACACACGTTCAGCTGTGTATCCGAAACCTGGATTGCATCAAAGGTGTCTTTCGGGTGCCGCGTCATAACTCCCAACAGGTAAGCCACCGCCTATGGCGGTGGACTCCCCAAGGCTCCGCCTTTCCGGCGTGAGCTGGGTGTGGTAGATGACCTCCCTACCGGCTACAGTCAGCGAAACGGGAAGGAGGCCATCATGAGAGAGTGGCGGAACCAGTCCCACGTGAACCGCCGAAATTCGCCGTGGCGAACACGGTGGGCTTTTTGAAGGGCAAGTCGGCGATCCACATCCACCGGGAGGGGGTGTCTTGGACGGAGCAGGAACTTCGGGGGCCTACACTTCTGGGTCAAGGAGTATTGCGTCAGCACGGTAAGACGGGATGAGCAGACAATCGCTCAGTACATCCGCCACGAAGAGGCGGAAGACAAACGCGTGGAGCAGCACCAGCTCAAGGGTCTTTAGACCCTTTCATAGGACAACTGGCCCCCTCCGGGGCCTTCATCAAACCACCCCCTCTGGGGGTGGTAGTTGATTTGTGACCAGTTCTAATCCTGACCTGCGGCCAGGTACAGGTAGCCTTTGCGTTTCCCGACGCAGTCTCGAAAACCGTACCCATCCCTGACCGGGTTTTCGGTTCCCGTGTTGCTGGGGCTGCGTGACCATGGGCCCAACGCGCCTCGTTGGGATCACCACAGTGCCAGCACTCCCAATCTTCTTCCCAGCCTGTCTTGGTCTTCTCTTGCTTGGCCTGCCTGCATTCGCCGACAACGATGCCGAACGAACCGCGCTTGCCCGTCTTGAGCACGAACTGGAGACACTGGAACCGCTAATCCGCCCCGCCGAATCCCAGGGCGATCCGGATGCCCGTAACCATTTCCGGTACGACTGGCTGCGCCAGGATCTGGAGCGAGTGCGTCGAGGCATAGAGGAGCATATCGATGCCCCACGCGCGGAGCCACGCAGCTTTCCTCCGCTGCGCGATGACTACCGGCAGTGATGGGCTTCGATGACTGGGGCGCAGGGTTCCGCTCTTCAAGCTGGCGCCGGTGTGACCGCCGGCATCTTGTTCGGCGCCGATACCAGCCTGTGACAAATCCGGGGGCGACCCCAGCGACCGTGGAGGTCAGAGCATGAAGAGTTGAAGGGGGCCAAGCAAGCAATTGAAGCTATTGGGTTGTTCGCCAAGGGCGCGATCCACTCCGTGTGGGCCGCGCTTCCCACGCCGGTGGCGCCAAGTACCGCGCCGGCGGCCGGTGACTGGGTCGGTCTGATCAAGGGCTACATCAAGGATGGTGGCGTGATTCTGGGGCTTGCCATCGCGGTCCTCGGCTTTCTCTGGGTCGCCTACGTGAGCTTCGCCAAGTTCAACGAGGCTCGGGTCGGCAAGGCCGAGTGGGCCGAGGTGGGCGTGCTCGGGGTGGTCGGTGCGGTGGTGCTGATCTTCGCGAGATACCTGCTGACAGAAGCCGCGGGCGTGATGTGAGTCGGAATGACCAAGCGCAACGACATACTCGCCGACCGGCTCAATGCGGAGCCTGCCATCTTCAAGGGGTGCTCGTCCTCGGAGCTGGGGATCATCGTGGTGGTGGCGGCGCTGTTCTGGCTGCCGATCAGTCTGGTGCTGGCGGCCCTGGCTGGGGCCTTCACCATGGGGTTCGGGCTGGCTGGCGTGGCGAAGAAACGAAGAAAGTCAGAGCCCTTTTCGAATATTCTTTGAAGGGCTCTGACCCCTTGCCAGTGTTGTCTTACAATACCTTCGATTGTAACCGGGACCGGCGAGAAGGAATGACCAAAACCTTTCGTCAGGAGAAGCTTGGTTCTTGGTGTCTCCTTCTTCGTGCTTGACAGAAAACCGCCAACTGACTACTGTTCTGACCATAGTCATCGAAGTGACCACATTTCTGCGAAGCGGCCATGCACACCATCCCGGCATCCGAATTCAAGGCCAGATGTCTCGCTCTGATGGACGACGTGGCGAACACCGGCGAGACCCTTGTCGTTACCAAGAATGGAAAGCCCGTCGCAGAGCTAAGGCCCTACTCCGGTGGCAGGGCCGATTCACCTTTCGGACTCCATGCCAATCTCGAGACCAAGGGTGACATCCTGGCCCCGATCGAAGACGCCTGGAAGGCGTTGGAGTGATTATCCTCGACACCCACACCTCGGCGATGATGACTCGGTAGGAATACCCCTGCTCGGTGAGGAAGAGCTTGCGGTGGTGGGCGAACTCCTCCTCGCGGGTGTCGCGCGAAACCAGGGTGAAGAAGTTGGCTGCGCGACCGTCGGCCTTGGGGCGCAAGATGCGGCCGAGTCGCTGAGCCTCTTTCTGCCTCGAGCCGAACATCCCGGACACCTGAATGAGCAGGTCCGCGTTGGGCAGGTCGATGGCGAAGTTCCCGACCTTGGAGAGCACGATGCAGTGCAGCTCCCCTCGGCGAAAGCGGTCATAGATCTGTTCGCGCTCGACTTGAGGGGTCTTTCCGGTAACCAGGGGCGCTTCGATCTCCTTGGCAATGGCCTCCACCTGAGCGATGTACTCTCCGATGACGAGCACACGACCCACTGCATGTTGTTCAAGCACAGCGCATGAACCAGCTCACCGAGGTGAGCCGCTGGAGCCAGGTCTCGACCAATCCCTCCAGCTGTGTCTGCTCCACTTCGAGCAGCTCGTCCCCTCGAAGATACCGCTCCGATAGGACCGTGCCCCCGAACAGGTGATGCCAGCGCTCTACCACCTCGCGCATCGACCAGGAATCGGCCAACGGCTGATCCGCATGCATCACGATATGGCTGTGCGAGGCCATAATTGAATAGCCGCAGACCTCGATCGCGAAGATCTGAGCCAGCTCCAGCACGCGTTCCTCGATCCAGCCGCGCCGGTGCTCGAAGGAGCGGCCCGTGAGTGCATCCTCGCCACACAGGAAGGCACGGCGCACGCAGCGCGAGATACAGTGGTAGTAGGAAGTAGCTTCCAGACTGATCAATGATTTCCGTGGCTTGGGCATGGCGGCGCTCCTGGGTAGTGCATTGTTTCCCGTCCGTTCGCTTACTGTAGCCCTTGGCAAGCACTCGTCAACTACCGAGTGTCATCTGCGGGTGCTCCCAGCACCGCCCAGTACATCGCCCAGGAGGATCCCGAGGCCGCACGCCGATGGGTGATCGAGCTGTTCGACACCGTGGGACGTCTGGCCGACTTCCCTGAGAGCGGCCGAATGGTGCCGGAGGTGGGTGGGCACAGAAATTCGATTTTTCCGCCAGGGAAACATGCGACGCCGCTTGGCGGCGTACTATGCGGTGGCCGATCGGGTCGCAGTGTGACGTACCCCCAGTATGCGAAACTTGGTCGTGCCCATGGGTAGGTGGGCCTCCACGGTCTCGCCTTCCTCTGCTCCGAGCAGCGCTTCTGCCAGGGGCGTCTGGTCGCTGATCACGCCTGCGTTCGGGTCCGAGTGACCCTGAACGATGCGGACGCTGAGCAGATTCTCCGGGTGTTCGATGTTGACATAGTTGACCAGGTCGTGGAGGTCGACGGTACGAGGGACACCGGTGCCTCCGTCGATCTCTTTTCCAGGCGGCTCGGGCGGAATCTCTGGTGATTCGCGGGGAGGAGTAAGATCCAGCTCCATCGCTCGGCCTTCTTTCCGAGAAAAGGCCGAGAATTCGCGGGTAGTCGGACCGGGTGCTTCGGCCTTGAGGATCGTGGGCTCCGCCTGCGCTGCGGTTTCTCTGGCACCAATGACGTCGTCGGGTCGCTGCGGCTCGATAACGCAGTGTTCTACAAGTCCAGTCCGGGATTCCGGAACCTTGTCGTCGGATAGGCCGGGCTTGATCCCCCTCGATGCGAGCGCGTCCAGGAGGTCCTTCACGCATTCTTCCCGGCTTGCAATCCAGCTCGATGCCCAGCAGCGCCAGAATCGCCAGCCCATGCGCTCCAGTACCCGCTGACGAGCCAGGTCCTCCATCCATTTGTCTACGCCGTGGTACTGGTCGCCATCGCATTCGATTGCCAGGCGACGATCGTCTGCCCCTTCGACCACCATGTCGATCCGATATCCGCTCGCCCGAACCTGGGGTTGGACCCGGAAGCCCCGCTTGAGCAGCTCGTCGTAGACTTCTCGCTCGAATTCCGATTCGCAAAGATCCCGCAGCTCCCGGACCACCGGTTCTGCCATGCCAAGGGGGTTCTCCATGTGATCCATCAGGCGAGCGCGCAGATCACGGTCGCTCAGCTCGTCCCGTGCGAAGCTTCGAAACACGTACATCCGGTCCCTGGCCCGGGAGCAGCCGACGTTGTAGCGCTGCTCGAACATTCGCCCGCTACTGGCCTTTGGCTTGCCAGCCGCCACCATGGAGATCATTACGATGTCGGCCTCCTTGCCCTGGAAGTGCATCGCATCGCCGCACCGGATTTTGTGGCGAAGGATCACGTCTTCGCCCAGCTCGTTCACCAGCCTTTCCTGGATGTGTTTCGCTTGATCCGGCCCGAGCAGTGAGACCACACCGATGGTTCGGTAGGCCATCTGCGTGTCCCGCGAGATCTGCTTGATCTCTTCAACGATGGCGGCGGCCTCCGGCTTGTTGATGTTCTTTCGTTCCTGGCAGTAGCCACCTTTGACGTAGACATCGATCAGCGGCGGGTCGAGGCGTTCCGATGGCTTGGGCACCCGCAGCGGCTTGATCTCGTGGTCGTAGAATTCCCGATTCGAGAATTGAATGATCGGCGTCACACAACGGAAGTGCTCGCGAAGGCGAATCACGTCCGCGGCGAACATGGTGCTGCCGAGGTCGTAAATGGATGTGCCGGGCAACAGGTTCTGGCCGTAGGGCAGACCAGACAAGAATCGCTTGGTCAGCGACAGGATGTCGGTTTCCTTGACACCGACGTCGGACGGACTCACCTGCTTGTCGTCCCCCACCACCAGGATCTTCTTCGCACGCGCGATCGCCGGAAGCGCCCAGGCATCCGACTGGGAAGCCTCGTCGATGATCAGCAGATCGAACAGCCCAAGCTCCGCGGGCAGAGACTCTGACACTCTCCAGTGGGCCATGATCCAGCACGGCGTGGCGGCGTAGGCGTTGGACATGGCCTTCTGGGCATCCTGGCGGAAGCGCTTGGCCCGGATGCCTGTCCCGCGTCCGATCCGAGTGATGGCAGCGAGGTAGGCATTGAGCGCGGCGCCGATCTTCGGTGTCATGTTCCGCTTGAGCTCACGCCAGGTTCTCAGCTCGACGACCCGCAGGTAAGCACGCTGAAGGTCATCCTCGGCGAGGGCGCGGTCGTGAGCCAGACGCCTCAACGCCGTCCGGCCGTCGATCTGCTCGAGAAAACCCTTGGCGCGTGCCCAGTCCCAGGCTTCCCGCCAGCTGCCGGGAAGCCAACTGTCGCCGGCCTCGGTGGGTGGCTCGGTTCGTAAAGTCGCAGCCCGCCGTCCGGGCCGTCTTGAGATAGTCCTCGACCCGCGCCCACTGCTCGCTTGAAGCGGGCTCCACTCCGCCCATTCGAATCGCGCCAACCAGCTCTTTGGCATGGCTGTCACCACCGAACCAGCCGAAAGGCCGCTTCCCCCGAGCCAGTCGCTGAACGGCCTCGAAGACACCGCTGTGGGTCTCTGCCGGAAGCGGCATCGTCAATGCATCGCCCAGGAATTCCTGGCGCTTCTTCTCCAGGCCCACCGCAGCTTTGATCCACTCGCGAAAGTGGTGTCCCAAAGGTGAGTCGGCGGGCTTTGACAGCAGCGGGCGGGCGGCGCGCTGCCACTCGGATTGGGTGCCCGCCTGCAAGACGGCGTGTGCCTTTCCTGCCAGCGCTTGAAGCGCTTCCAGCTTCCTGAACTGCTCCGGGGTGTACTGACGCAGCGGCGGAACCGTTCCAAGCTCGAAGACTTCGTGGCTAACGGTGTCAAGCTGCTGAAGATCGGCGTGGAGCCGCGCCATATCTTCGGCGAGATACAAAGCATCGCGTTGCGGAATTTGCTTGCCCAGGTAGACCAGGTCGTCGCCGAGCGCCTTGCGGGCCGAGCGCAGGATCTCGATATCCTCTTCGGAGAAACTGGGCAGAGTGTTGTCCGTGGCGTCCAGCAGGTCTGGAAACCAGCTGTGCTGTGCCTCCTGGTCGAGGACGTGCCGGGCCAGCTTCTCGGGCCTTGTGTTGTCGCCGAGGAAAGGCGTGCTCGCGGTCTGTTTGGCAGCCCACGCTCTCAGCTCCTGGTCGAGGCCCGCGAGACGCTCATGCAGGCGATCGATCCGCTCCGATTCGGCCCGGATGTCCCGATCCAGCTCGGCCTCGCTCAAGGTGTTGACCTCGCCGGCGATCTTTCGGACGGACTGCTCCAGCTGTCTGAGCCCCTCTCGCTCGGATGTCAGTAGGCTGATGGTGAGGGGCCGTAACGCCTCTGGAATCTGGTCTTGAAGGACCGCGAGTGGGGCCTCGTGCTGGGCGCTGACCAGAACTTTCCTGCCGGTTGCGAGGTAGTGGCAGATGACGTTCGCGATGGTGTGCGTCTTGCCCGTGCCAGGTGGACCTTGGACAACGACCCCGTCGGCCTGGTCAAGCCGGTCGATGATGCTGACCTGCTCTTCGTTGAACGGTTTGGGAAAGAACAGGTCTTCGACGGCCGATGAGCTGGCGCCTGGAGTTTCACCGAGCCCCGGTGAGGAGATTCCCCGGTAATGACGTCTCTCGCGAACGATCGGCTCGTTCGATGGCTCGGTCACGATCAAAGCGGGCGCGGGTGGGAGTGCCTGCGCGTCGTCGACTGCCTGCTTGAGTCTTTGAATGTCCGCCGCGATGAAATTGGTGGAGCGCTTGCGCGCGAAGACCACCCACGTATCGGTGACCAAGAGGTGTTTGGGCGCGGAAGGTAACGTTCGATCCTTTTCGTCCTCGCGCTCGTCGGGCCAATAGACGCCGTGGCTGTCGAGCTGACCGGCGGCATAACGCAGAATTGCCTCGTAGGTGGGTGAATCGTACGGAGAGAGGGTTTTGTCGGACGCATCCAGCTCGGAGAGCGCGCGCTTTTCCACGTCCGCTGCCTGAGGTATGTCGAGCGCCGCGAAGGCATCGACGTGCACCACGGGTGACCGCTCGGTCGGCGTGAGCGTGATCGACATCGTCTGAGGGTCGATGTGCAGCTCTATCGTCCGGCTGATCAGTGGGTAGATTACGGATTCTGCCTCGTCTTCCCTGTCCCAAAGAGCGATGCCGATGCCCCAGGCTATCTCGAGGCTGTCTTCGCCGCTTCCGCCGGCTTCGACGTCCTGCATCAGTGAGAAGAACTGGTCGTACTTCTGGATGGTCTTGCGCCGAGGGGCCTCGGCTTCCGACCAAGACGTCCACTGCTCGGCGATATAGCGGTCGAAAAGGGTTTGGATCTCCGGTACGTCCTCCAGGCGCACCGTGATCTCCCGGGGGACCAAGTGGCCGTTGTTCGCTTCGTCGGAGGGAGATGACCCTGGAACGTCGGTGGGCTCATCGGATCCGCCGGCCGCGACAGAGAAGGGGGCCGGTCCGGCCCCGGTATGGTTCAGACGCTCAATGGCGGGCAGTGCTTCCGGATCCATGGTGAGGCTGTCCGCGAGGGTCGGTTTCTTGCCCGGGTCATTGGGAGCGTTGATCCAGGGTCGCAGCCAGTCGTGTGGCGCCGGCGGAGCATTGGCCTGCAACCGGCGGATGCTCAGCCAGATCTCTTCGGCTCCTTCGACCAGGTTGGTCTCGATACCCGGAAGGCCCGCAAACGCGTGCTCGTGGAAGAACGGCAGCTTGTGATCGGACAACCGAAAGAGCGGTCTGCTCCGCGTCCGGTCGAGATGCAGGAGGTAGTCCAGCACCGACAGCAGGTTCTTCTTCGCCTGCTCCGTGAGGTCGATCGCGCTCATAGCATATCCCTGTCGCTCATTAGACGGTGATCCGAGGGTCATCAGGCCCGTGGGAAACGGCTCAGAACTCGCCTTCTCGCACCACAACCTTGCCCGATCCCAGCTGCTTGATCAGGACGGGTGACACCGGCTCGTTGTCCGACAGGGGGCCGGCCCTTCGCTTGATGCGCCTTGCCGCCAGGCTGTCCAAACTGGCGAGCCGATCGGCCCCGTCCGGTGCCTTTCGATCAGCCGCATAGTACTCGAACCAGGGCAGCCCGGCGTCTGTGTACTGCTTCGCCGTGGGTGGATGGCCAGGCGGCTCCCGGCCGGTCACTGCAAGGCACTGGAGGCTGTTGAGAATATGCACAAAGCAGCGAGAATGGGCGTTCTTGTCCCAGGCATCGAAGCCGTAGTGGTCTTCGTAGATCTCCTGGCTCATCGGCAGGAAGACGCCGCCATGCCTGGCCCAGGTCTCGGGCACTCGGTTGATATAGTCGTCGACATGATCCAGCGAAAACCGGTCGAGTCCCGGGGCAGGGGATAATCTCGGTTGTCGTCGGGTATCCGCAGGGTGCGCTGGAGCTCGATCCGGCGCACCGCGTCGGGGTGGACCTCGGGGGACCGAAAGACCAGTTGACTGTTGCTCAGCTCGATCATCTTCCTGTCCTCATCGTGAATGGCGCTACCAGTGGCCGTCTCGAATCTCTCGTACGACCCTCAGAATCGCGTGGTCCGGCTGGTTCTTGAGCTGGCGCAGCAGCTCGGCGAACAGCCGGGGCCGGCGCAGGATGATCTCCTGCAGGTCGCTTGACACCTTGCCCGCCATGGCCAGCAGCAGGTCGGGGTCTTCCCCGAACTCTACCGCCAGACGGCGTATCGTCGCCTCCGACGGCGGCGCGACCTGGTCCCGTTCGATCTTGCTCAGGTAGGCCGGCTCGACACCGATCCGCTGAGCGACCTGACGCACCGAAAAGGACCGGTCTTCGCGTCGCCGGCGCTCTCGAACATCGCGAACATACTGTCCAAAATTCATGTGTACTACATAGTACACGATTGCGACGGCGTCAAGCCCTTGGAAGGACTCAACCGCATTTCTGCCTTTCTCTCGATTGCGTACCTCAAGGAGCGAGCCGACAATAGCACCCTTGTCGAAGCGGAGCTGCGCAGGCGACTGAGAGCTCACCTCATTCCCTATGCCCAGCTTGCCGTCGGTTGCGAAGGTCTGAGCGACGACGAACGCCGCGCTCGGGTCAAGACCGGTTTCCACGCCGTCATCGGCGCCCGTGCTGAGCTCCTGGCGTCGGCCGCCGCGACAGCCTGCGCAGGGCATGGCTTCGAGCGCCTGGAGCTGAAGGCGGTCAAGTTGCGCGGGGATCGGGTCGCAGGACCTCATCCGGATGGCTTGGCGGATGAGATGGCGGCGTTCGCGAACAGCTCTGGCGGTGTCCTCGTCCTGGGAATCGACGAGCAGCCGGTGGTGCAGGCACCCCTGAACGGGCTCGAGCCAGCGTTCTATGAACGCTTCCGTACCACCCGAACCCGCGACGATACGCTTGAATTCTTACGCAAATCGGGAATCGTCGCCTTGGACGATCAAGGCATCGCGCATCCTTCGGTAGCGGGAATCCTGGTCGCTTGCGGCGAGCCGCGGGAATGGATGCCGAATGCATTTATTCGAGCAGTGGCATATCGTGGAACCTCGCCCGCGGCCACCGACGCTGATGGATAAGCGCGGCGAAGGGGTTCGCATCATCAGCGGGGTCTCTCCGCCCAACGCCCTGGCAGGCTCGCCGAGCCAGCGCCGGGCCGACTCGCCATCGCCTTCGAACAGCTGAAGCACCGCGCGGTAGACCTCGGCGATGCGGTAGATCCGGTCACTCTCCTCGGGAGAGAGCAGCCCCGAAGGGCTGCGGCGGCGGCGGGTCAGCGTGGCCGGCGCGATCCGGGCGACCTTGAGCAGCGTCTGCTGGGGTAGCTCGAACTCATCGGCCAGCTTCTCGATGACCGCGACCGGGAATCCCCGGTGGATCTGCGCGATCAGGTCCGTCCGGCCCTTGATGAGGCCCAGCCGACGGAACAGCTGCTCTCGGACGGGGCCGGCAGAGGCGGCCGTCTCGGCACGCGATGGCTGTCGGGGCTTGAAGACTCTGAGCTGTGCGGTCATTTGTCGACTCCTGAATATTTCATCAGGAAAGATGATGCTGTGGCCAAGACGGCGAAGACTCGACACCATTTGCCGCGCGTTCAACAGGAACGTACAGTTGAGTCCAGGTTCAACGGAGCGCAGAACTCCCATGTCCAAACTGAGGGTCGATGAAGAAACCTACCCGCTCTTCGAACTCCGGGTCGGATTACCTCGTTCGTCCATCGGGTTCACGAGAGGCGTCGCCGCATGGTGCTGACCCAGCGGGGCCGGGGGTCGCGGTGTTGACCGATCTGGGAGAATCCGAGCGGACGCAGGAGCGCGTGGAGATCCTGACGGATATATATCGCGCCGAGGAGAGGCTGGGCGCGGGGGAAGGGGTAGAACCACGGGGCGGCCATGGCGCGGGTTCTTGAAGGGCTTGTTCAGTGAGGACCTGGCGGAGGGCATTGCCCCCATCGACCTAACGATTCGCCTCCACGTACTCCTTCAACGCTGCGTCTGCGGGGTCTGCCAGCCCGATCCCGCTAACTCGATGCAGCGGGCGACCTCAGGGGGCAAGCGCAGGGTCACCTGACTGACGTTTCTTGTCGTCCTCGATGGCGCGGCCCGGGCGGAGTGCAGCCACGATCTTCGGCACCACCTCGGTGGCTGGGCGCGCCTCACAAATCATCCCCTCGCTCCACTTCAGAGCGCGACGTCATCGAGCGGGGGCAGGTCCTCGTCCAGAGGCGGCAGGGTGGCCAGCAGTGCCAGCAGCCGGCCCTTTCTCACCGGCTCCACGACCAAGCGATTGCCCTCCTTCGCCGCGCTGGCAGTATACCTGCCGGCGGCCGGTGAACCAGTCGCTACGGGTTTACCGCGTGTGGAGGTCTTTGCTTCAGCGGACAGCTCGGTGGCACTGGAGCTGGGCTCCGACCAGGAGTTGATCTCCACCACGGCCTACGAGGTCGACGCCATCGAGCGTTTCCAGGCCTTGCTGTCGAAGGATCTGCCCCCTGAGCCGGAGATCGCCAAGCGAACAGCCCTGACGCGCATCGGGCAGCTCGACGCTATCGTGCGGGGTGGCTCAGAGGGGGGAAGGGGGCTGCCCATCGGCAACCTGCCGAGCCAGTTTTTTCCCAATGTCTACCTCGACGTCCTGGATCGCTATGTGAAGGAGTAGCTGGGCGTGCACCACTATCTGCGCTATATGGACGACCTAGTGCTGTTTGCCGACACCAAGGCGCAGGTGCGCCAGTGGCGCGACGCGATCGAGCGCTATCTGAACGAACGGCTGCGCCTCGCCCTCAACTCCGGCTCCACCTGGATCAACCGCTCGAGCCACGGACTGAGCTTTCTCGGCCACCGTATCTTTCCCAACCTGATCCGCGCCTGCTCCCGGAGCCGCCGCGGGAGCCTGCGCAAGCTCTCGGGCAGATACCGTCAATGGCCGGCAGGCCGGCTCACCGACGAGCAATGGCAGGCCTGCCTCACCAGCCTGACCGGTTATCACCGCTACTTCCCAGGCGTCGGGCCCCTGCTTTACCCGCCCCCCGATGGCGGCGATACTGGGCACGGCTGAGGGGCCAAGGCGGCTCCAACCGGGTCAATCGGGGCGGCAGCTGGAACAACGAAGCGGCCGTTGCGCCAATCGCAGCAACAACGACCTCGGCAACAGGAACAACAACCTCGGCTTTCGCCTCCTGATTACGGTGGACCGGCAGCACCCGATGCAATCACGGTTGCGCGGGCCGTCCCCTGCACCGTCCCGGCGCCTCGGCCCGCACGGCTTTGGCCGTCGAAGCAAAGTCGCCGCCTCGGAGCTGGTAGCCAGAGCGAAGGTCCCGGGGTGGCGCATTTTTTCGGTCAGGCGCGGTCACCCGGGCTGCCGGTCAGCTAGAGACAGTCGATTGCGGCTGCGGTTTTTCGGCGGAAGGCGCTGCGCTTTGCCGCCCTGCGGGTTTCCGGCTGGGGAGTACGGCGGTGACGCTGGGTCAGTGGAAGGCGTTTCGCTCGTCACCCGAGGTGACTATGCTGGGATGGGTTCCATGTGATATCGCAGCGAGGGCGATCGTATGAGTGCAGTCGTGGTGCAACGGCACAGGTTCAGCGTCGACGAATACCACCGCATGGGAGAGGCCGGTCTGTTCGCCGAGGATGACCGTATCGAGCTGATCGAAGGGGAGATTGTCGACATGGTGCCGATTGGAGGACCGCACGTCTTTTTAGTGAATCGACTCACGCGGCATTTCGTGCATTGTGGTGGGGATCAGGCGGTGGTCAGTGTGCAGAACCCGATCCGCCTCTCCAACGATACGGAGCCGGAGCCGGATTTCGTGCTCTTGAGCCCCCGGCTCGTCTCGCCTACCAAGGTCCCGGAAGCCGCGGCGGCCCTGCTCGTTGTCGAGGTGGCCGGCAGTAGCCTGGATTACGATCGGCGCGTCAAGGCGCGGCTCTATGGCCAAGCGGGAATCCCGGAGTATTGGTTGCTCGATGTCGAGCACCGGACACTGGAGCGCTATAGCGATCCGAGCCCCCAAGGATATCGCCAGACCCGCCTTTTCCTCGAAGGGGAGAGCCTGCAATGCGAACGGCTTCCCGGTTGCACCCTTGATCTGGGTGAGCTGTTCGCCGAGGTGTAGTCAGAAAAGCGCAACGCCTTCTGCCATTCATTATTCCCACAGCCCCCGTGGGAATGGGTACCCGTGTCCGTATACGTGTACCGTCACGTATATGGCCTTTGACTTTGCCTTCCCACCGCAGCCCCTCCCGTTTTCCGCCCCGCCCGCCAAGCCTTGCCAAGCCTTGAAGCCTTGATACAACCGGGTCGGACCATGCTATTTTAATGATTAAACAGGAAAAAGCTCTGAAATCCGGCCAAGAATCTGGCTTAGAATGCGCATTTCGGGGCCAAGAACGTGCGTTTAAGGGGAGAAGAATCGCATGGCACGAGCCAACCGCCATCGCATGCCGGGACACGTCTGGCATATCACTCACCGCTGTCATAAGCGTGAGTTTCTTCTGAAGTTCGTAGAAAATTCGGGGCGCCGGCTGCAACGGCCGTTCGAGGCGGAAAAGCGAGACCAGTCGGATATCCTCAACCACACGGTCACCTTCGAGCCCATCCACCTGCTGCGCTCCCCGTCCTACAAGCGCGTGCACTTTGCCTGCTGTTCCGCTGGTCGGGCTTACGCTATGGTAAGCGTGTGCCACGTGTCTGGAGGGCATAGCCCGAATGGAAGCCCGAGCCTTGCGTCGCCCGTTCGGGGGCGTCGCCTCGCGCGGCTGTTCGACACTGCCGCCGCCCCGGCGGTTACGATCCCAGACGCTCCTGCGCCAACCCGGGGGCTTGGGCGAACGGCTATGCTAGCTTCGTAAAAGGGGGCGACCCTGGAAGTCTGAGACAGTGATAGGAGGGAACATTGATGAGAACCGCGATTCTGGCCATTGCCCTTGGAGCGGTGACGACGCTATCTCTCGGTGCCCAGTTGGAATTCATCGGAGAGCCCGCTATCAAGATCGAGATTTCCAACGGAGTCAGCTCGTCTTCCTCGATTGAACCCTTGGAAGCAAGGAGCTATAGGGCAATCGTTATTCAGGAAGGGGATCGATATTTCTGGGCAAGCAGGGGCAAGGGTCCAATGATCAGGGTGGAATCTGGAGATTACGTGACCTACGTAGCTGCAACGGGTGAGGGGTACATTCGAACACTATCGCCTGCTGCTCGTGATACGTTCGACCAGCTACCGGCTGAGACACAGGCTAAGGAATTTACCTACACCGAGCACTTTGTCCATCGGCTCGGGTCAACAACGTTTTTCGGCAGATAGCCGATCGCGCGGAGACGCTGAGCCTTTCGGCGGTATCCGAGTAGATCAACAAGGAACTAGCTCTCGCATTCGTCCATGGCCAGCTCCTTGGCTGCCCGCGGCACGCGGAGAGTAGCGACTCTGAGCCCCGCGACCTGGTGCTACCCCTCTCGAGCGTCGAATTGGGGGGTCATATCACCCAATCTCCAACAGGGACCTGCGCCGGGTATCATATGAGTGCGTGCAAATGCATCGAGAGGGGCTTCCAGGTGCGATCTACCTTCATGGCCAGAGCAGGCGGAATTGCGATCGTTCTTGCCCTCACCTTGTTGGTGGGGATGTCACCGTTGTGGGCGGCCGCGCAGCGACCCCTCCGCATCGCGGTGGTCGGTGCGGGCGCCGCAGGACTGACCGCCGCCGATGAGCTGACCGCGTTGGGGCATGAGGTCGTGGTGCTCGAGAAGGAGAATCGTGTCGGCGGCAAGGTGTCCTCCATCCCTGTTGGCGATATCGCCCTCGAATTTGGCGCGGTGCTGGTCACAGAAGACGATTATCCCATCACCCTGGGCTATGCCGAGAGATTCGGGATTTCCAGCGTCCCGGCGCCGGTCGGCTTTACGCTCCTCGACGAGTTCGGCACCAGGATCGCATTGCAGGATTTCCTGCAATCCCGCTACAGCGCGACAGAAATTGGGGCGGCCGAGAAGAATTACGCGGCAATGCTGGATCGATTTGCAGCCTTCATCGATGCACCCGGACTGCTCTCGGTTCCGGACGACCTGAGTCTACCCTTTTCCGAATTTGCCGAGCGCTATGGGATCGGCTTGGTGGAGGACTGGATGAAGGCCCTGCTGACCGGATTCGGCTACGGCTATTCCGAAACCGTTCCGGCGGGCTACTATGTCAAGTTCTTGCCGTTTCTGGTGAAACTCGGGCCCTCGGGGCTCGAAGCGGGGTCGGGTCGTATCTTTCCGGGGGGGTTTCAGTCCGTGTTCGATGCCCTCGCCGCCACCTTGGACGTGCGGCTCGATTCCGAAGTCACCCACATCCAGCGGCCCCCGTCCGGGTGCCCATACTGCCAGGTGCGCATCACCGTAAACGAGATCGACCAACATTGGTTTGACGCCGTCGTGATCGCGACCCCGCTCAACATTGTTCCCCGGTTTCTCGACGTGACTCCCTTCGAAGGATGGTTGTTCACTCGGATGCAATCGGTCCGCTATTTCGTCACCCTGTTCGCCGCCCTGGGTGTCGGAGAGGAGATCCTCTATTTCCGCGAGAACGCAAAGCCGAGTCGGATCAACCATGTCGGGGCGTTGGCCGTGCCGTACGATTTCGGGTCTATTGCGCTGGGCAATGCGTATCAGGTGGCAGAGCGAAATGCTTTTCCGCGGGCAGTCCAGACCGTTCTGGCGGAGGACATGCGGTCGGCCGGAGGCCGGTATCTTCTCGGCCTTGGCCAGAAGGAATGGCCGAATTACTTCCCCCATGTGGGACCGCTAGCCCTTAAGCTCGGCTTCTATGACTTGATCGACCGCATGCAGGGACACCGAGGAACGTACTTCGTAGGCAGCAGCCTCACCTTCGAAACGGTCGAGCATGCCGCCCGCCAGGCGAAGAGCGTGATCCTCGAACACTTCGGAGAGTAGCGTCAGGTAGGCAGCCGAGACAGAGGGCTCGGTGAGGAGGAAGTCGGTTTGAAGGGTAACAACCCGAAACTGCCCGTCTTCCTGGGTCAGGGGGATCTGGCCATTGACCGGCTCGTCGTCGCCAGCCGGCGGCGCTCGGCTCGGTGGGTGAGGGCGGATGATAGCAGATGATGTCCCGAAACTGGCAAGACCCCGCCGACTATGCCTTTACCCAGGGTCTGAATGGAGCCCAGTGGGCCTGGGAATTCTTGCGCCGCAACCCGGACTATCAGCGGGAATACGCCGCATTCCGCTCCACCTGGGACGAGCTGGAGACCGCCTACGGGCATCCGCCGCACCGCGATTTCACCGCCTGGAAGCAAGACCCTCGCGCCTATGCGATCGCCGATGATGGCGGCGGTAGCGACTGCCGGGTCGATCGGGACAAGGTGCTGATCGAATGTCACCTTGGCGCTCGTTGGGGCTTCTACAAGTTTCCCGTCGATCCTTCCGTGGACGACCCTGTGGGCGAGGGTCTGCTTACCTGGCGACCATTGCCCCAGGGCGTCGAGTTGGTGGGTCCGGAAGACCAGGTCTGGCTGGGTGACGATTCCTCCAGGGTCGCTCTGGGGTTCGATTTGTCGCAGTCACTTCGCGACCAGCTCGAAGACGCCCGGCGTTTGCTCGCCGTGCTGCGCCGCCAACGGCTCAAGCAGGGGCTGATGCGCCCCAGGACCGTCACTGATTGTTGCGAGGACTGGACCCTCTACCTTCGCCTGTTGGATGCGGATGCCGAGGGTGCGAGCCCTACGCGGCTCGGATCACACATCGGGCTCGACGAGAAGACCCTCGCAACTGCCGACGCAGAGGCATTTGCGTTGCTGAAAGGCGGCTACCGTCTTATCGCTGGCTTGCCAGGGCACTGAGGCCCTGCTGCGCTTGGCCTCAGTGATGTCGATGCTCACCCGGACCAGGCCGGCCGATTGGGTCATCTCGCCCAGCGAGAACACCAATCCCGGCACCCGGCCGACTTCATCCTTGACAGGCGTCAGGCTCCAGTCCCAGTAGGTGACGCCTCGCTCGGGCTGGTCGCCATACTGGATGCGACCCCCGATCTCGTGGGCAGCGCGACCGAGGAGGGACACCTTACTCTATACCGGGCGGGCCGGCGGATGCTGTTCACCATCGCCCGCGACATCAGTCCTCGCAATGCCAACGAGCAACATCAGTCCCCCGGTGCCGGCGGAGCAGATCGAGGCCTTCCTGCGAGACCACAGGGCCCGGCCACGTGCCTTCTGAGCCTCACTCTTTCCGGGGCCGATGACGGCGCAACGAGTCCGCGCCCATCCCGGGGAGCAGCCGGTGTCCCCTCCGGCTGCCGTTTCGAGGATAATCGGGCGGATTCCGGCTGACCTGGAGACCCGGTGAGATTCATCCACGCCGCCGATCTGCATATCGACAGCCCCTTGCGCGGGCTCGACCGCTACGAGGGCGCCCCTGTGGAGCGGCTGCGCACCGCCACCCGGGCCGCGCTGGAGCGGCTGGTCGATCTGGCGCTCTCCGAGGGGGTGGATTTCGTGCTGCTCGCGGGGGACATCTATGACCGCGACTGGCAGGACTTCCACACCGGGCTCTTCTTCCGCGAGCAGATGGTGCGCCTGGACCGCAGCGGTATTGCGGTCTTCATCGTCCAGGGCAATCACGATGCCCAGGGGGTGATCTCCCGCCAGCTGCCCTTGCCGCGGAATGTCACCGTCTTCTCCAGCCGCACCGCCCAGACCGAGCGTATCGACGAGCTGTCGGTGGCCATCCACGGGCGCAGCTTTCCGGACCGAGCGGTGGACGAGGACCTGGTGCCCTCCTACCCGGAGCCTCTGGCCGGCCTGTTCAACATCGGCCTGCTGCACACCAGCCTGAACGGCCGCACGGGGCACGACCCCTACGCGCCGACCGATGTTGCGACTCTAGCGGCCAAGGGATACGACTACTGGGCGCTGGGGCATGTCCATGCGCGAGAGAGGGTGTGCGAGGCACCACCCGTCGTCTTCCCGGGCAATCTCCAGGGGCGCCATGCCAAGGAGACCGGGCCCAAGGGCTGCGAGCTGGTCAGGGTGCAGGCGGGGCAGGTCGAGTCGGAATTCGTGCCCCTGGATGTGGTGCGCTGGAGTCAGCTCTCCCTGAGCCTGAGCAATGCGGACGGTCTTGAAGACCTGGCCGAGGCCTTCCGCCAGGCCATGGAGCCGATCCTGGCCGGTGCGGGGGACAGGCTCCACGCGGTGCGCGTCAATCTCGGCGGGGTCACCGGGCTCCATACGCTGGAGGCCGAGAGGCCGGGCACATTGGATGCGGCAGTGAGGGCCGCCGCCCAGGACCTGGGTGAGGCCGAGGTGTGGATCGAGCAGGTGCGTATCGACCTGGCGGCGCCGCTGGATCGCATCCTCGCCGCCGGGCGCCAGGATGCGGTGGGCGAGCTGGTCCGCCTGGTGGATGCCATTGGCGAAGACGAGGGTCGGCTCCTGGCCCTGGCCCAGGCAGAGCTGGAGCCCCTGCTTGGAGGCCTGCCGCCTGAAGTGGCCTCCGACGAGGTGCCGTCTCTGCAGGACCCGGGGGACCTTCGGTCCCTGCTGCGGGACGCCGAAGCGACCGTCTTGGCCCGGCTGGCCGCGGCTGGGGACGACGCATGAGGCTGGCGCGACTGTTGCTCCAGGCCTATGGGCCCTTTACCGACAAGGAGCTGGATTTCGGCGGGGTCGCCGATTTCCATCTCGTCTACGGGCCCAACGAGGCGGGCAAGTCCTCGGCCCTGCGAGCGATGACCGACCTGCGTTTCGGTATCCCCCAACGCAGCCCGGACAACTTTGTCCATTCTTACGGCCAGCTGCGCATCGCCGCGGTGGTGGTCGATACGCAGGGCGGGCGGATCGGCCTGGTCCGTCACAAGGGACGGGGTGCGACCCTGTCGCGCTTCGACCCGGATATGGGCGCCACCACCGCGACCTGGGAGGTGGGGCGCGACCTGGAGCTGGCATTGACCGGGGGGCTGGACCGGGAGGCCTTCGAGGCCATGTTCGGTCTGAGCCACGCGCGCCTGCGCGCGGGCGGCGATCGGCTGCTCAAGGGAGAGGGCGAGCTGGGCTCCGCGCTGTTCGAGGCCAGTGCCGGCACCCGCGGAATCGCGGCCATCCTGGCCGGTCTCGAGGCCGACGCCAAGGCCCTGTTCAATCCCCACGGCCGTGCCCAGAGTGCTGTCATCAACGGGGCGCGGCGGGAGCTGGAGGAGCAGCGCGGCCTCTGGCGACAGGCCCAGACTCGTCCTGCCACCTGGCAGGCACTGAACCGGGCCCACGAGCAGGCCCGTGACGACCTGGCTGAGATCGATCGGAATCTGGAAGGCCTGCGCCGCCGAGAGAATGAGCTGACCGAGCTGCGCACCGTCGAGCCCTTGCTCAGGGAGCACGACCGAGCGGCCGTGGAGCTGAACGGGCTGGCCGACGTGCCGGACCTGCCCGAGAGCGCGCGGGAGCAGCGCTTGGCCGCCGAGCAGGCCCTGGTGCATGCGCGCAGCGATCTGGAGGAGGCCGAGCGGGAGCTGGCCCGCACCACCCAGGCCTTGGACGCCCTGGTCATCGAAGAGCCGCTGATCGAGCATGCCGAGGCCATCGAGCGCCTGGTCCGGGACAGGGATGCGGCAGCCCGCAGCCGCGTCGAGTCTGCGCGTCTGGGGGTGACGGTGGAGCGTCTGGAGACGGAGCTGGCGGACAAGGCGGCGCGCATCGCCAGCGGAGGGTCTGTCGAGACCCTGCTGAAGTCGGTCCCCTCGGCGGCCGACCGGCTGGCCCTGGACACCCACCTGGCGGAGATCGGCCGTCTGGCCGAGCGATTGGATGGCTATCTCGAGCGCGCCCACGGCCTCGACCAGGGGGAGCCCGAGGATATTGCACCCGAGCGGGCCCCTCCCGATCCCCGGGCGCGACAGCGACTTCAGGTGGCGCTTGGCGATGCCCAAGCTCTCGGTGACCTGGAGAGTCGGGTCCTGGACCTGGATCAGGCTCGCGACGAGCTGGGGGCGCGTCTGGATCAGGCCCTTTCGGACCTGGGCATGGCGTCCCTCGGGGCCTTGCGCAACGCTCGGCCCCTCCTGGCGTCGCAGATCGAGGAGCCTCGAAAGGCCCTGCGCGACAGCGACGACCAACTGGGGAAGCTGGGTGACGAGGATCGGCTGGTAGCGCGCGACCTGGATGCGCAGCGGCTTCGCCGTCGCCAGCTTGCGGCCCAGGGCGAGGTGGTGACGGCCGAGACCCTGCGCCTGGCCCGGGAGAGACGCGATCGGGGCTGGGCCTTGATCCGCCAGGTCTATGTGGAGCAGAGCGGCTCGGCTGAAGCGCTGCGGCTGGAGTTCGACGCGGCGCGGCCGCTGCCCGAGGCCTTCGAGGCGGCCCAGATCGACGCCGATCGCCAGGCGGATCTGCTGCGGGCGGATGCGGCCCGGGCGGCGGGCTACGAGGAGTGCGTCGACCGAATCTTGGAGATGGAGGCGCGTCGGCGCGCCATCGCCGAGACCTCGGCAGGGCTCAGCGCCGAGCGTGACAAGAGGATGGCGGATTGGTCGAAATGCCTCGCCGAGGCGTGTCTTCCCGATCTCACCCCGGAGGCGTTGCGCGAGTGGCAGGCCGCCCGGGAGGGCGTGCTCGAGCTGGCGGCACGGCTCGAGCGTGCTCGCGCCGATCGCGATCGGCTGTCGGGGGCGATGGCCGACGCCGTCTCCGGCCTCTCCGCGGCCTTGCAGGGGCTGGACCAGACGCTGCAGAGTAGTGCTCTGCCCGCTCTGATCGAGCAGGCGAGTCGCTGGGAGCGGGCTGCCACGGCGGCCGAGGCGGAGCGGGCGGCCCGCGCCCGGGCCGAGCAGAGCCGCCGGACAGAGCGCGCCGCGCTCCAAGTCTCCATCGCCCAGACCCAAGCGGAGCTGCAGGCCCACCGCACGGCCGTCGAGGCCTGGCACAAGCGGCTCTTTCTCCCGTTGGACACCAAGCCGGAGGTGGTCAAGGCTCGTCTCGATGAGCTCGAAGGACTCACCCGACTGGCCGGCTCCTTGGCGGAGGCCAGGTATGGGCTGGCCCAGCAGCAGGCCCTGGTCGCGGAATTCGAGGCCCAGGCGTCGCGCGTCGCTGCCCTGTTGGGCGAGCCGCCGCCACCGCTGGCCGATGACCTTGCCGACCGTCTGCACAGGCGTCTCGCCGCATCGCGGGAGACGGCCCAGCAGGGGACCGCACTGCTCGATCTGCGCGAGCGAGCGCGAGCGAGCCGACGTCTGGCCGACGCAGAGCAGGCGCGCCAGTCCCAGCACTTGGCGGACTTGTGTGCCGCCGCAGGCGTGAACGCGCCCGGCGAGCTGCCCGCGCGCGAGGAAAGCGCCGCCTGTAAACGCCGGCTGCGGCACCGACTCGATGGTCAGCGCCAGCAGCTGGCGCAGGCGTCCGTTCGCTCGGAGAACGAGCTGCGTGCTTGCCTCGCCGACCAGGACCGTATCGCTATGGACGCCGAGCTGAGCCGTTGCCGCGAGGAGATCCGCCGCCTGGAGCAGGTGCAGCAAACCGCACGGCAGGCCGAGGAGCAGGCTCGGCGTGCGTTGGAGTCGATCGATACCTCCGATCATGCCGCCGCCGCGCGGGAGGCCATGGAATCGGCCGCCGCCCGCTACTGCGCCGCCATCCGCCCCTGGGCTCGTCTCCGGCTCGCCCACGCGCTGCTGCGTGAGGCGCTCAGCCGCTTTCGCGAGCGAGCACAAGCCCCCATGGTCGTGGCCGCCTCTCGTTATTTCTCGCTCATCTCCGGGGGCCGCTATCCGCGCCTGGTGGCCGACGAGGAAGGAGAGCAGCCGGTGCTGCGGGCCGAGCGCGAGGAGGGGGTGCGCATCGGTGTCAAGGCCATGAGCGAGGGCACCGCCGACCAGCTCTACCTGGCCCTGCGCCTGGCCGCGCTGGAGCTGCGCCGCGCCTCCCACCCCCAGATGCCGCTCGTGCTGGACGACGCGCTCATCACTTCCGACGACCAGCGCGTGTCCAATACCCTGCGCGCTTTGGCCAGTTTCGCTGAAGGCGGTCAGGTGATGCTGTTCACCCACCACCGCCATCTGATCGAGCTCGCACACAACGCCCTACGAGAGCGCGAGCTGGTGGTCCACAGTCTTTGACCCCAAAACCGCAGTTGGAACCGCCAAGACGCCAAGGGCACAGAGGCAGAGACGCACCGAAAGTGAAAGAACCAGCTTCACCCAACGGGTGATGACCGTTTCCAGGAAATTTCCTTGAGAAACTTGGCGATCTTGGCGCCTTTGCGGTTCATATGCTCCTTATCTTCGCCGATCGGCTTTCGGGCGGAGCCTCACCGAGATCGCGGCTGACCGGCGAGCCGGTGCTCGGACCCGGTATGGCGAGCTGCTGGATCGAATAGCCTTGGGCAATCAAGGCCGTCGCATGCGATCTGGACTAGGCCGTGAAGCCGAGGACGGCGGGTAGCCGTGCTTCAACCTAGAAACCGCAGTTGGACGGCCGCCAGGGTGCGACCGGCGTGGTGTCTGGCAAGGCACAACGAGGCGGAATAGTTCATCTATTCCAACGAGTTGTAACGCCGCCAGGCGCCGCGCCGGGCGTGCTCTGGTGGTCGTAGCGCCCCTCACCTCGCGGGTGAGTCCCAGATTTTTCAATATCGATCAGCAAAACAATCACTTGCTAGCCACTCGAAGCGGTCAACTGCGGTTTCTAGGTTCAAGGCTCTATGTATCGTTTGTACTCGTCTTCGAAGACAAGCTTGGTGAGGTCTGTGATGCGGTCGACGAAGAGCTTGCCGTCGAGATGGTCGAACTCATGCTGAACGACCGTCGCCGGAAAACCTGAGAGTTCCAGCATCGCTGGCTCGCCCTGGAGGGTGTCGAAGGTCACCCGGACATGTTGCGGCCTCTCGACGAATCCGCGCAGACCGGGCACCGAGAGACAGCCCTCCCAGCAGCCCGCCGTGGCCGGATCGATTACCTCGATTCTGGGGTTGACGAATACGGTCAAGGGCATCGGCTCAAGGGTGCCGTAGCGGCTCGCTCCACCCGGGATCTCGATGATCGCGAGGCGCACCGGCTCGTTGATCTGTGGAGCCGCCAGGCCGATACCCCCCTCATCCTTAAGAGTATCTCGCATATCACCGAGCAGCTGGCGTATCGCTTCGCTCCCGATTTCGTTTGGACGAAGGGGGCGCGCAGGAAGACGCAGGGTCGGATGCCCCATGCGGATGATGGTTCTGACTGCCATAGGCTGGATCGGAAGGAATACCTGGTTAGGCAGCGAGTGAGGCGACGGGCCTGCAAGGCGATTGCCCCTGTAGTCTGCGCCTAGCCTCCCATACGGTGCCGTCAGTCCCGGCTGTCAGCTCGTGCAGCGCGACGAGACGCCTACATCGCTTGCGCAAGATAAGTGCCCAATCGCATATCGGCAGTGAGAATGTGCTCGGTTAGCCAGCGTTCGAGAGACGCGATATGCTCTTCAGAAACAGATTCGTTTGCTTGAAGGATCTCTTCCTCCAGCGCCTTGGCGCCCTTGATCAATTCCTGGTGGTCCGCCTTGTGGTCTTCGATTCCCTCGTAACCGTATTCTAGCATCAGCCGCTCCTCATGACTGAAGTGCCAGACGGTGCAATTGATCAGCTCTTCCAATACCGCCGCCAGATATTCGGGAGACTCCCCCTCGGTGACGGCTCGATTGAGATTGTTGAAGATGTCTACGAGCTTACGGTGATCTTCATCGATCTCGTCGACCTCCACACTTAGGATGTGGCTCCAAACGAGGTTTTTCATAAGCCTTCTCCTGTTTGGAAATCAAACGCCGAGATGGAGTGGAGCGATACACGGCTCGTGCTCCACCCGAACGACAATGTGGGAAATATGGTATGACAGCTGCGGCCTGGTTGCTAAGCTTTTTTGGTCTACGGAAGAGCCGAAGTCTGGCGGAGTCCTCGCGCGCGAAGACAGGCATTTTGGGGCCCCCGCTGGCCGATCGGTCGAGCCTTGTCAATTGTTACGAATCGTTACATCGAGCGGGCGGGATTATCGGTCTTCCGCCATTCTTGGACAAGAGATGGGTGTAGAATGCCTGCCGTAACCGTTAGGCTCCTAGCGTCCGCGGGAACCGGCAGCTGGCTGCGCGCGGACAGTCTATCCTCGCGTTGGTCGCTTGGCGGGACTGACCCTGCTGGCGGCCAACCTGGCGCTGAGCGTGGCGATCGAGGCCGGATACCGCCTGCCCACGGGGCGGCAGCTGCGATCCCATCTGCCCAGGAGCTGAAGCGGCCGGACGAGTCGTCCATGCTACTCTACGATACGCTACTCGATTTGGTAGCACGTGATAACCCGCGACTACGCTCAGATCGGCCTTTGTTCTCAAAGGGTTACCGTCCGTACCCTCGGACGATGGTGGTCAGGGACGGTGAAGGAAATCTTGTCGACTATGATTCGATTGCCATCGGGGATAAGAAAGATCACCTGGAGATGACCAGAGTCAATCTGGGCTATATGCGTAGGCACTTTCCCGGTCGCTGGAGCCGGATATGGGCGCATCGCGTAGACTCGTTAGCGAAGCTTCTGGAGGCGAAACGATATTTCTCGGGGGTCGAGCTCGATGTCGTATTTGATGCAACAGAGAATCGATTTTTCGTTCGCCATCCGCCCGACGAGCACGCCTGCGGCAACCGAAGGTTGGGAGCTGTCTTTTTACACGCCTACAAAGCAAGTCGTGCGTTGTGCCGCTCTCCCACCCCGTCGTGCAGCGACCTAGCGGAGCGGATTGCCGAGCGAGCAACGTCGTTGGAGACCCGCGACTTGAGCTTTGATATTCGCGCCCTTCCGTTTATGCTCGAGAACCAACAGAGGCTGAACGGGTTTGGCTGGCTCACCTGGGATATGAAGAGCAATTCTGCCAGGCAGGGGGTTTACAACCTGGATATAGGGAACGACATAGAGGTTATTCTGGGTTCTTTCCCGTCGGTGTTCAGCTATTAGAAGCGGACGGTTCGTGCGGGTCTTGCCGACCGAACCGGCTCGGACGCGGGGCGATCTCCAGACCACCGCCGACAGGGTGCAATGGAAGGCCCGGTGCTCTGACGTTTGGGGGTGGCACCCATTCGGGATCAAGCGGGGGGTCGATGAATGACGGTCTGCCGTTCAGAGACGGAAGGGCACAACCAGGGAAGTCCTGAACAAAGCGATCCTGTTCTGTCATCATTTGGAAATCGAAAAGTGCGGCCGGGATCCTTGACTTTGTCGTAGGGGTGGCGCGTGCACGATTTCGTCGACCGTCGCCGTGAAGGCTGCGTTCTAGTCTGGGCCTGCGGCCCGATTCTTGCGTTGGTCCAGTCTGGAGGGGGCAGCTTCACCCCTCGTCGGCATTGAGGATTGGGTGATTCTGTCAGGAGAACCCAGGCTCGGTGTAAAGCAACGTGGACGGCTCTGCGGGGGCTTTCTGGAATGAAGGTCAGAGAGGTGGCGCGGTCGCCAGAGCGGCCGCTCGAAGTGCAGTTGACAGCTTAGCGGGTTCCGGCGACCATGCTTGCGCGCTGTTTGTGCGGGACCTTTGCTAGAGTCGCGTCTGCCGCAAGCGCCAGCCGTCTCCGCGCCCAAGCAATAGGGTATTCGGGTATTCGACGCGCTTCATTGTGGGGCATCAGAAGCCAAAAGGGTGCGTATGCCTCGTTGTTTTATCACAGGAGTATTCCCGTGCGATCGGTTACTCAAAGGGCGCGACCTGTTAGGATGCGCGGTTCATCCGGTGCCTGGCTTCCGCCCGCCTTTCTTGAGATGTCGTCCTCCGGGCCGCGATACCGACCCAGCGAATCGGGACTCCAGGTGATGGCGTTTGGTGTGCTTCTGCAAACAGCGAGTGTCCAAGGCGAGCGTTGATGTCTGATCTCGCGACAGGGGTCATCATCTGGCTCTACGCCCTGATCGCCCTGGGCGTGGTGGTGTTCATGCTGGTGCTGAATTGGCTGATCGGTGGCTACCGCCGGGAGCCGGACACCGAGCAGGATATGCCGTTCGAGAGTGGTATCCCACCCACTGGGGATGCCCGCGTGCCTTTTCCCATGAGCTATTACCTGGTGGCGGTCTCTTTCCTGATCTTCGAGCTGGAGGCGGCCTTCCTGTTCGCCTGGGCGGTGGACTACTGGAGCCTGGGCATCCCCGGCACCCTAGGAGCCCTGCTCTTCATCGTGATTCTCTTGCTGGGTCTGGTCTACGAGTGGCGCAAGGGGGGGCTGTCGTGAGCTCACAATTCCCCGTGGATCGCTCCGCCGAGCCGGCTGCCGGGGAAGGGCCGCTCAACACCGTCTTCACCACCCTGGAGGAGGTGTTGGCCTGGGGCCGCAAGTCCTCCCTCTGGCCCTACAACTTCGGCACCTCCTGCTGCTTCGTCGAGATGGTTACGGCGATGACGCCGCGCTTCGACATCGCCCGCTTCGGTGCGGAGGTGCTGCGCGGCTCGCCCCGGCAGAGTGACCTGATGATCACCGCCGGCACTATCTTCACCAAGATGGCGCCCATGATCCTGCGCCTGTACCACCAGATGCTGGCGCCCAAGTGGGTGATCTCCATGGGCTCCTGCTCCAATTCCGGCGGCATGTACGACGTCTACAGCGTGGTCCAGGGGGTGGATCGGATTTTGCCGGTAGACGTCTATGTGCCGGGCTGTCCGCCGCGCCCCGAGGCGCTGATGCAGGGGATCATCCTGCTGCAGCGAAAGATTGCCGAGAATCCGATTCCGCTGGAGCTGCGTCGACCCCTGGGCCTCTGGGTGCCGCCGCAATGAGCGCCGTGATCGCCGAACTCCAGCAGACCCCGCTCCAGGCGACCGGCAAGGACGTCCCGGTGCGTCAGGTGGCGCCTGAGAATCTGCTGGAGGTGCTCACCCATCTCAAGCACCACGGCGAGCCCCGCTACGAGATGCTCTATGACATCTCGGCCATCGACGAGTCGGGCCGGGGCGGCGGCTACACCGTCTTCTACGAGCTATGCTCTTTGTCCGGTAATTGCGACCTGCGCCTGAAGGTATCTATCGAGGGCGAAGACACCCCGCTGCCCAGCATCACGTCCCTGTGGCCCAGCGCCAACTGGTATGAGCGCGAGGTATACGACCTGTTCGGGCTCCGGTTCACCGGTCACCCGGATCTGCGCCGGATTCTGCTGCCGGTCTATTGGGAAGGTCATCCGCTGCGCAAGTCCTATCCGGGCCGTGCCACCGAGCACGCGCCTTACTCGCTGCCGCCGGAGCGCCACCGCCAGCTGATGGAGACCTACCGGGTGGCGGATACCCGCGAGCCCGGGGAGCGCGAGGACGAGATCATCCTCAACATCGGGCCCAACCACCCGGGCACCCACGGCATCCTGCGTCTGGTGGCCAGGCTGCACGGCGAGACCATCGTCGGTCTGGACCCGGACATCGGATTCCATCACCGGGGCGCCGAGAAGATCGCCGAGCGCCACACCTATCACAACTACATTCCCTACTGCGACCGGATCGATTACCTAGCGGGGGTGGCCAACGAGCTGCCCTATGTAATGGCCGTGGAGCGCCTGGCCGGTATCGAGGTTCCGGAGCGGGCGGTGGTGATGCGGGTGATGCTCTCGGAGATGTTCCGCATCGCCGCCCACCTGGTGTGGCTGGGCAGCTTCTCCCACGACCTGGGCCTGATGGCGCCTGCCCTCTACTGCTTCCGCGAGCGCGAGCTGATCTTCGACATCGTCCAGTTGGTCACCGGCGGGCGCATGCACCCCTCCTTCTTCCGCATCGGGGGGGTCTCCATGGACCTGCCCGAGGGCTGGCGCGAGGCGGTGGACCGGATGACCGTCAGCATCGAGAAGGCGCTGCCGGAATTCGAGGCGATCACGGCGAACAACCCTATCTTCCAGGCCCGTACCCGCGGTACCGCCCAGTACGACACCCAGCGTGCCATCGACTGGGGCTTCTCGGGCCCGAACCTGCGCTGCACCGGCTATGCCTGGGACCTGCGCAAGGTCCGGCCCTACTGCGGCTACGAGGACTACGATTTCGAGGTCCCGACCGCCACCGAGGGCGACGCGCTGGCCCGCACCCGGCTGCGCCTGGAGGAGATCCGTCAGACCCTGCGCATCGTGCGGCAGGCCGCCGCCCGCATGCCGGGGGGGCCGGTGCTCTCGGATCAGGCCCACTACGCCTTTGCCCGTAAGGAGCGCACCCTGGAGGACATAGAGACCCTGATTCATCATTTCGTGGGCACCGGCCGCGGCATGGCCATGCCCGCGGGAGAGAGCTCGTTCCGTACCGAGGCCCCGAAGGGGATGATGAGCTATTACCTGGTATCCGACGGCTCGCCCAATCCTTACCGGGTGCGCATCCGCACGCCGTCCTTCCCTCACGTCCAGGCCTTCTCCTGGCTGTCCGAGGGCCACCTGCTGGCGGACCTGATCGCCACCATCGGCTCCATGGACTATGTGCTGGGGGACCTGGACCGATGATCCTCTCCCGCCGATGCCCCACCGGAGCTGTCCAGGCGCCATGCTGACCGATCACGAGCGCAGCCATCTCGCGGAGCACATCGCCCGCTATCCCGAGAAACGGGCGGGGGCCATCTACACGCTGCAGTTCTTGCAGCAGAAGTACAGCTACCTGCCGGACGAGGCCCTCGCCGAGGCCCGCGATCTGTGCGGTCTGTCGGTGACCCAGCTCGACGAGCTGGCCACCTTCTATTCTCTGCTGTTGCGCCGCCCGGTGGGCCGAACCCTGGTGCGCATCTGCGACAGCATCGCCTGCCACCTCGCCGGCGCCCCGGCCTTGCTGGCCGAGGCCCAGCGTTTGACCGGCTCCCCTCTGGGCGGGATCAGCCACGACGGCTCGGTCACCGTCATGCCCCACGTGTGCCTGGGGCTGTGCGACCAGGCCCCGGCGGCGCTGGCCGGCGAGCGCGAGGTGGGCAGGCTGGACCAGGACTCCCTGGGCGAGCTGCTGGCGTCCCTGAAGACCGGGGCGGAGGGCTGAGTGTGGAGCGGGTGCTGAGTCGCAACTTCCACCTGCCGCAGCCCCCGGGCCTGGCGGAGTATCGTGCCGGCGGCGGCTACGATGCGCTCAAGGTCGCCTTGGGCCAGGACCCCGAGGCGATGATCGATTTGGTGGACAAGACGGGGCTGCGTGGCTATGGCGGGGCGGGCTTTCCCCTGGCGCGCAAGTGGCGGGCTCGCGGGTCCGATGCCCCCCATCCGCGCTACCTGGTGATGAATGTGGACGAGACCGAGCCGGGCTCGTTCAAGGATCGCCAGCTTCTTTACCGCGACCCGCACCAGGTCATCGAGGCGGTGCTGGTGACTGGCTTCATCGAGCAGGCCGACCACGCCTACGTGTTCGTGCGCGGCGAGTACTCCGAGGGCGCCCGTCGCCTGGAGCGGGCGGTCGACGAGGCCCGGGAGGCGGGCCTGGTCGGCAGCAACATCCTGGGCTCGGGCTTCAAGCTGGACATCGATGTGCACGTCTCGGCCGGGCGCTATATCTGCGGCGAGGAGACCGCCCTGCTCAACGCCCTGGAGGGCCGCCGCGGCAACCCTCGGGCCAAGCCGCCCATGCCCTTCGAGAAGGGCCTGTGGGGTGCACCCACCCTGGTCCACAACATCGAGACCCTGTGCCACGTGCCCTACATCGTCAGCCGCGGTTCTGAGTGGTTCAACGCCCAGGGCATCAACGGCGGCCACGGCACCAAGCTGTACAGTGTGTGCGGGGAGGTCAAGCGCCCGGGCTTCTGGGAGCTGCCCATGGGCACCACCGCCCGGGAGCTGATCTACGACCACGCCGGCGGCGCCCCGGACGGACGAGAGCTGGTGGCCTTTCTGCCGGGCGGCGCCTCCACCGCCTTCCTGCTGCCCGAGCACCTGGATACGCCGATGCAGTTCGACGCGGTGGCCGCCGCGGGTTCACGCTTCGGCACCTGCGGCATCATCGCCCTGAGCAGTGCCACCTGCCCGGTGGACTTCCTGCTCGGCATCAACAAGTTCTTCGTGCGCGAGTCCTGCGGCTTCTGCACCCCCTGCCGGGACGGCCTGCCCTATCTGCACAGCCTGCTGGCGCGTGTCGAGGCCGGCCAGGGCAAGCCGGGGAATCGGGAGCTGATGCTGGAGCTGTGCGCCAAGATCGCGCCCAACTCCTTCTGTGCCTTCGCCCCTGGGGCGATCATGCCCCTGGAGTCCGGACTGAAGGTCTTCGCGGATGTGATCGAGGAGCACATCGCGCGCGGCGCCTGTCCCTACCGAGGAGCTCACTGAGTGGGCACCTTCTACGTCGACGACCGGGCCATCCCCTTCTCCGAGGGGGACACTGTGATCGAGGCAGCGCACGAGGCGGGCATCGAGATCCCGCACTTCTGCTATCACCCGGCGCTGGGCGGCCTCGGCGCTTGCCGCCTGTGCATGGTCGAGCTCCAGCCCGGCCGGGAGGGCGAGCGTCCCAGGACCCTGGCTGCCTGCATGCTCAAGGCCCAGGACGGGATGCGCGTGTCGCTCGGCGCGGATAAGGCGGTGGCCGCGCGCCAGTCGGTGATCGAGCTGGTGATGACCAACCACCCCCACGATTGCCCGGTCTGCGACGAGGCCGGGGAGTGCCACCTGCAGGACGCGACGATCGCCGTCGGACCCGCCTACCGTCGCTACGAGGGCACCAAGCGCACCTTCGTCAACCAGAATCTGGGGCCCCTGGTCTGGCACGACATGGACCGCTGCATCACCTGCTACCGTTGCGTGCGCTTTTACCAGGACTATGCCCTGGGCACGGACCTGGGTGCGCTCGGCTCGCGTAACCGTGTGTATTTCGGGCGCGCTGGGGATGGTCCCCTGGAGAGCCCCTTCGCCGGCAACCTGGTCGAGGTCTGTCCCACCGGGGTGTTCACCGACAAGGTCTTCCGCCGTCACTTCGGCCGGGTCTGGGACCTGCAGACCGCACCCTCGGTCTGTCCCCATTGCAGTGTGGGCTGCAATACCCTGCCGGGTGCGCGCAGCGGGTCCCTGCGGCGGGTGACCCACCGCTCCAATCACCGGGTCAACGAGTGGTTCATCTGCGACCGCGGCCGTTACGGCCACCGTTACAGCGAGAGTCCGCAGAGGCCGCTCAAGGCGCGGATCGACGGCCGTGAGGGTGAGCTGGCCGAGATCCTGGCGGCCACTGCCGATCGGCTGGCGGACGCCCAGGGAGTGGTTGCCGGTCTGGGCTCGGTGCGCGAGGACATGGAGGGCAATGCCGCGCTGCGCTCGCTCATGGCCGCCATGGACGGCTGGTACAGCGCCCATGCCAGCCCCCATCTGGAGGCAGCCATCTCCGAGGCGGCCGCCGCCAGCGAGCTAGCCCCGACCCTCAACGAGATCGCCGCTGCCGATGCGGTGCTGGTGGTGGGGGACCTGACCGGTCACGCCCCCATGATGGATCTGGCCGTGCGCCAGGTGGCGCGTGCCGGGCGTCCTCTGATCCTGATGCACAGCGTGCCTGCCCCCCTGGCCGTCCACGCGACTCAGGCCCTGACCCTGGGTCCGGGCGAGCTGGGCGGCGCGCTGACCACCCTGCGCCGGCGCGCCGAGAACCCCAACGCCCGCGCCAATGCGGCGCTCAACGCGGTCAGCGCCCTGCTCACCGAGGCCCAGCGGCCGGTCGTGTTGGGCGTGGCAGAGACGCTGGGCGCGGCAGGCTGTCGGGCCCTTGCTCGGCTGGCCAAGGCGGTTGGGGCGCGTTGCGCCTTCGCCTTGCCCGGGGCCAACGCCTTCGGTACCGCCTTGCTCTCACGACCCGGCGACGGCGAGCGGGTCTTGCACTCCGTGGAGAACGGAGAGGTGGACACCCTGATCGTCCTAGGCTCCGACCCCTTCGGCTCGGACCCGGGGGCGGCACGCTGGCGCGCCACACGTCCAAAGCTCAAGCTGCTGATTGTCTTGGACTGCATCGCCACCGAGACGGTCCGCCAGGCGGACGCCTTCATCCCCCTGGCAGCGGTCGCCGAGCGCGCCGGTACCTTCGTCAACTACGGCGGCCTGGCCCAGGGCTATGGCAAGGTGTTTGCGCGGGAGCCGGCGCTGCCGGACCCCTACACGGCGATCTCGGACCTGGGCCACATGGTGGGACTCTCGCGGATCGTTCGCAATGCCGAGGTTATGGCCTACAAGTACCTGGATCGCCCGCCCAGGCCGCGGCGCACCGGTATCAAGGTGGAATCCAGTGCCTATACCCATCTGCGGGCCAGCGCCGAGGCCGACTTCAAGCCCGTGGCGGTGCCGAGCGGTCGCTGGCAGGCGGCACTCATGACCTGGTACGGCGATGACCCCTTGGCTGCCTTCGCGCCCGAGCTGAGTTCGCTCGCCCCCGCCCCGGCGGCATGCATCGCCCCCGGGTCGGGCACGGACGCGACCCTGCCGGACGGAACGTTGATCCGGCTGCGTGGCCCTTTGGGCGAGATCGAGCTGCCCCTGTGCCACCAGGCCGGGTGCGCAGAGGACACCCTGGGCCTGAGTCGGGCGGCGATGGCCGCTCTCGGCGTTGCCGAAGGGGAGGGGGTGGAATGGGAGCCGCTGCCATGAGTCCGGTCGTCTACTGGTTTGCAGTCGTCATCGGAATCGCCATCACCGTGTTCGCGCTGGTCGGCATGGCGGCGGTGCTGGTGTTCGGCGAGCGCCGGGTGCTGGGCCTGCTGCAGGACCGTTACGGGCCCAACCGGGTAGGGCCCTTCGGCATCCTGCAGTCCATCGCCGATGCCCTCAAGCTGTTGAGCAAGGAGGTCTTCATCCCGCCCTTCGCGGACATCCGCTTCTACCTGCTGGCCCCGGTGCTGGTGGCCACCTCGGTGCTGGTGAGCTTCGTGGTGGTGCCCATCGGCCCCGGGCTGAGCTGGGCGGCGGACCTCAACGTGGCCGTCCTCTTCGTGCTCGCCATGAGCTCGATCAACGCCTACGGCGTGTTCCTGGGTGGCTGGTCTTCCAACAGCAAGTACCCGCTGATCGGCTCGGTGCGGGCCATCGCCCAGCTGATCAGCTACGAGCTGTCCCTGTCGCTGGCGGTCATGGGGGTGGTGCTGCTCTCTGGCTCCTTCAGCCTGAGCGGCATCGTGGAGGCCCAGCGCATCCCCTACGCCTTGCTCCAACCGGTCGGCTTCGTGATCTTTCTGATCTGCGGGGTCGCCGAGACCCACCGCCTGCCCTTCGATCTGCCCGAGGCGGAGAACGAGCTGGCGGCGGGATTCAATACCGAGTACGGCGGCATGATCTTCGCCCTGTTCTTTCTCGGCGAGTATATGGCGATGCTGCTGATCGCCGCGCTCACCACGACCCTGTTCCTGGGCGGCTGGCGCGGGCCCTTCCTGCCCTGGGCCGGGGTGCTCTGGTTCGCGCTCAAGACCGGGGCCGTGGTGCTTCTGTTCTACTGGCTGCGCACCAGCCTGCCGCGGCTCCGCTATGACCAGCTGATCACCTTCGGCTGGAAGTTTCTGCTGCCCCTGGCGCTGGTGAACATCATGGTCACCGCGCTGCTGGGGATGTTCTGGATGTGAGCGCACCTCAGGAGAGCGCACCGACACGCCGATGAATGTGGTCAAGACAATCAGGCAGCTCGCGGGCGCCCTGGCGGTGACCGCCAAGCACGCGCTGGCCAAACGCCCCACGGTGCAATACCCGGACGAGATGCCCGCGCTGCCGGCGCGCTATAAGGGCCGTATTGTGCTGACCCGGGATCCCGACGGGCAGGAGCGTTGCGTGGCCTGCTACCTTTGCTCGTCGGTGTGTCCGGTAGACTGCATCCAGATCCAGGGCACGGAAGCGATCGAGGACGACCGTCGCTACCCCCTGAAGTTCAGCATCGATTTTGCCCGCTGCATCTTCTGCGGGATGTGTGAGGAGGCCTGCCCGACGCTGGCGATTCAGCTGACGCCGGACTTCGAGATGGGCGCCTACAGCCGGGGCAAGATGCTCTACCAGAAGGAGGACCTGCTGATCGACGGTACCGGCAAGCATCCCGATTACAACTTCTACCGGCATTCCGGGGTGCCCATCCGGGGCAAGGCCATCGGCGAGGCGGCCCACGAGGCCCCACCGGTCGATCCGCGCTCCAACCTGCCATAGATCCGCAAAGGCGACCTCATGCTCTGGAACGGGATCTTCTACGTCACCTCGGCCATCATGCTGCTCTCGGCGCTGTCGGCACTGTTCGCCCGCCGGGCGATGTATGGCGGCCTGTACGTGATCACCTCCATGGTCGCCATGGCGCTGCTCTATTACCTGCTCGGGGGCCCCTTCATGTCGGCGCTGCAGGTCAGCCTCTACGTGGGTGCCGTGCTGGTGCTGCTGGTGTTCATGATGACCATGCTGCACCGCCCGAAGCCTCGGGTCTACATTCCGCGCATGAACCGCCGGTTTTGGTGGCCCATGCTGCTGCTCCTGGTGCTGCTGGCCGAGATTGCCACCCTATTCGCCACCGGGCCGCAGACGGCCCTGCCGCCCATCGTCTCCATCGGACCCAAGGCGGTGGCCGAGCAGCTGTTCGGCCACTATCTGCTGATCGTCGAGGCGACCGCGCTGCTGCTGCTGGCGGCACTGACGGCGGTGCTCTACCTCAGCCGTAAGGTGGAGGAATCCTGATGGTCTACGAGCCGACCCTGATGACCGGCGCGCTGCTGTTCCTGATCGGGCTCGCCATGGTGCTGCTGCGCAGGGAGCTCCTGTTCGTGCTCATGGGCATAGAGGTGATGTTCAACGGTGCCGGCCTCACGGCGGCCGCCGCCGGCCAGTACTGGCAGGATTCGGTGGGCCAGATCCTGGTGCTGTTCCTGATGACCATCACCGGCGCCGAGCTGGCCGTGGCCCTGGTGCTGGTCTATCTGGCGTTCCGCCGGCTCAAGGTGACCGAGCTGTCGGAGATCCGCAGCCTGCGCGACGAGCCGACGCTGCCCGAGGAGTCGCGCCCATGAGCCACTGGCTGTGGCTGATACCGGGCAGCCCCCTGGCGGGGGCCGCGTTGATCGCGCTGCTCGGAGGCAGGGTACGTCCCGCGGTCTGCGCCCGCGTCGCCACCCTGGCGATGCTGGTGTGCGCGGTTGCGGTGGCCGCCCTCTGGGCCGGCGGGGGTGCCGCGGGGACCGCGCACCAGACCCTGTATACCTGGATGGCGGTGGGCGACTGGCAGGCCAGCATCGGCTTGCGGGTGGACCGGGTGAGCCTGGTGATGGTCAGCGTGGCCGGCTGGGTCGGCTTCCTGATCCATCTGTTCTCCCTGTCCTTCATGGCCGAGGACTACGGCGAGCGCCGTTATTACGTGTACCTCAACCTGTTCGTCGCGGGCATGCTGGTGTTCGTGATGGCGGACAACCTGCTGCTCATGTACCTGGGATGGGAGCTGATGGGGCTGTGCTCCTACGCCCTCATCTCCCACTGGTATCGGGATGCCGACAAGGCCCGCTGCGGCCGCAAGGCCTTCGTGGTCACCCGCATCGGCGACGCAGCGCTGGCCCTGGGGATCTTCCTGCTCTACACGCACTTCGGCACCCTGGGCTTCGAGCCCCTGCTGAGCGCCGTGTCCGCGGGCCATACCGATACCGGCCTGCTCGGCTGGATCGGTCTGCTGATCCTGATCGGGGCCGCCGGCAAGTCGGCCCAGCTGCCGCTGTCGGTCTGGCTGCCCGACGCCATGGCCGGTCCCAGCACTGTCTCGGCGCTCATCCACGCCGCCACCATGGTGACCGCGGGGGTCTACCTGATCGCTCGGCTGCACCCGTTGTTCGAGGCGGTGCCCCAGGTGTTGGAGTGGGTTGCAATCGTGGGCGCCGTGACTCTGGTCTATGCCGGGATGGCGGCCCTGGGCCAGCACGACATCAAGCGGCTGATCGCCTACTCCACCATCAGCCAGATCGGCTACATGTTCCTCGGCCTGGGCGTGGGGGCCTACGGGCTGGCGCTGTTCCACCTGGCCACCCATGCCTGCTTCAAGGCCCTGCTGTTCATGGGTGCCGGGGTGGTGATCAACGCCTACCGGGGCGACCACGACATCCGCAACATGGGCGGCCTGGCTCAACGCCAGCCCTATCTGCGCCTGGTGTTCCTGGCAGGCTCGCTCGCCCTGGCGGCCGTGCCCTTCATCTCTGCGGGCTTCTACAGCAAAGACCCGATCATCGAGGCCGCCGCGCTGGCACCCCTTGGCGGGCTGCTGTGGTCGCTGGCCATCCTGGGGGCGGTGCTCACCGGCGCCTACGCCTTCCGGCTCTACCTGATGGTGTTCGCCGGTCCTGAGCGAGGTGAGACGGTCGAGTACCGGATGTCCTGGTCCATGGGCCTTCCCCTGGGGCTGCTGGCCGTGGCGAGTCTCACCCTCGGCTTTGTAGAGCTGCCCCATGGCTGGCACCTGCCCCAGGTCTGGGGCCCCTGGCTCGCCCCGGAGGTGGGCGCGCCGGAGCTGCCTCACGGGGGCAGCGGTCTGCTGCTGCAGCTGGCGGGCATGATCGCCCCCTTGGCGGGTATCTGGCTGGCCTTTGCCATCGTGCGCCGCGAGCGCGCCGGAGGCGGCACCAGCAGCGTGCGCCTGCTGGAGGAAGGCTGGTATCTGGACCGGCTCTACGACCTGGCCATAGTCCGGCCCTATTTCGTCCTGGCGCGGGGGCTGCGCATCCTGGTCGAAGGCTGGGCGCTGAACAGCGTCGCCCTGGGCTCGGTGGCCTGGCTGAGTCGGGGCGGTAGCCGGTTCCTGAGCATGACCCAGAACGGCAATACCGCGCGCTACGCCAGCCTCATGGTGCTGGGTGCGGTGCTTATGGTGGGGTATTTCCTGTGGGTCCGCTGAAGGGGCTGAAATGCTGAGCCTGCTAGTCTTCCTGCCGCTGATCGGCGGCTTCGTGGTGTGGTGGACGCAGCGCCGAGGCTGGAAGCTGGCGCGAAACCTCACCCTCGGCCTGGCCGTGACGGAGCTCGCCGTGGGACTCGCCTTGTGGGGCCAGGCAGGCCCCGGCTTCTTCGTCCACGCGAGAGGCCAGTGGCTCCCGACCTTGGGCATCCAGTATCTGCTGGCCATGGACGGGGTCAGTCTGGTGCTGTGCCTGCTCACGGCCGTGGTCGCCCTCGTCGCCATCCTGGTGGGCTGGCAGCGCATCCGAGAGTGGGGCAGCTTCGGCCCCCTGGTGCTGGTGGCCGAAGGCGGCATCATGGGCGTGCTCACGGCGCTGGACCTGGTGCTCTTCTATGTGTTCTGGGAAGTGATGATCGTGCCCATCTACTTCCTGATCGCCCTGCGAGGTGGCCCCCGGGCGGCGCCGGCCGCCATGAAGTTCCTCCTGCTCACGGTCGTCGGCTCATTGTTGATGCTGGTCTCCCTGGTGGGGCTCTATCTGGTCCATGGGCAGCACACCGGAACCTACACCTTCGACTACTTCCAGCTGCTGCACACGCCCATGACAGCCCAGCTCAGCCTGTGGCTGATGCTGGGCTTCCTGGCAGCCTTTGCCGTCAAGGTCCCCATGCTGCCCTTGCACGTCTGGGCCCCCGACGCCTACTGCGAGGCCGAGCCGCCGGTGACCATCCTGCTCTCTGGCGCCATGGCCAACGTCGGTGCCTACGGCATCCTGCGCTTTTGCCTGCCGCTCTTTCCCGAGGGGGCACAGGCCTTCGCACCGCTCGGCATGGCGCTCGGCGCTGCAGGAGTCGTCTACGCCGGCCTGCTGGCGCTGGTGCAGGACGACATGAAGCGGGTGATCGCCTACTCCAGCATCAGCCACATGGGGCTGGTGGTGCTGGGCCTGTTCGCCTGGCAGCTGGAGAGCCTCACCGGCTCGGTCTATCTGCTGCTGGCCCACGGCGTGGCCGTGGCCGGGCTGTTCGCCGTGGTCGGCTGCATCGCCGATCGTGGCCGTTCCACCGATCTGGCGGCCATGGGCGGCTGGTATCGCCCGATGCCGCGCCTGGGGGTGCTGCTGCTGCTGTTCGTGCTGACCAGCGTCGGGCTGCCGGGGATGGCGAGCTTCGTCGGCGAGTTCCTGGTGCTCTCGGGGAGTGTGCGCAGCCATCTGCTCTGGGCGGTGGTCGGTGCCTCGGGCATAGTGGTGAGCGTCACTTATTTCCTACGCATGTACGAGCGCAGCATGCTCGGGCCGCTCAAAGAAGAGCTGGAGCTGCCCGATCTCGGGCTGCGCGAGACCCTGGTGCTCGGGGCCCTGGTGGCGCTCATCCTGTGGCTGGGGCTCTATCCCGCCAGCTTCCTCGATCCCATCCAGGCGGTCACCTCCGGCATCGCCGACCTCACCTCAGTCAGTCCGGGGGTCCTCGCTCACCATGTCGTCCACTGACCTCATCCTGCTCACTCCCTACTTCATTGCCGGCCTCGGCGGCCTGGCGGTGCTGCTGGCGGGCGTGCTGCCGATCGCCGGCCACGGACGCCTCGCCTTTGGTCTGACCCTGCTGTTCCTGATGGCGACCGGCGTGGTGGGCTTGCTGTTCTTGGACAAGACGCACGTCATCCAGGGTCTGATCGTGATCGATGGGACCTCATCGAGATTCATCGTCCTATCGGCCGCCGGGGCACTGGCCACGGTCTTTCTCGCCCAGCATTACGGCCCGACCAAAGGGGAGATCGACGAGGCCTTCTACGGGCTGGTGCTGTTTGCCACCCTGGGCATGTTCATGCTGGTGTCGACCACCGACCTGCTGACCGGGTTCCTGGCGCTGGAGCTGATTGCGGTGCCCCTGTTCGCGCTCATCGCCTGGCAGCCCG